>Ga0209668_10000075_pt1 | contig 38360 bp, 40 predicted proteins | sample FrelakmetPLP11PL_FD_187150 | JGI IMG/M metagenome (GOLD analysis project Ga0209668, IMG submission 187150) | Freshwater lake sediment microbial communities from the University of Notre Dame, USA, for methane emissions studies - PLP11 PL (SPAdes)... | ecosystem: Environmental > Aquatic >...
TATCGCGCCGTGAGCCCGAAAGCCTTGACGGCGAGTTCGCGGCGGAAGTCATCCGAAAGACCGCCGCCGTTGCGCTCCATTTCCTCGATCACGCGTCCGTAGTCCGAAGGATCGGTCACGATGCCGACATGGCGGTGGTTCTTCGCCGCGGAGCGGACCATCGAGGGTCCGCCGATGTCGATGTTCTCGATGGCATGCTCCCGCGTGCAGTCGGCCTTCGCGACCGTGGCCTCGAAGGGATACAGGTTGACGCACACCAGATCGATGCCGGCGATATGGTGCTCCTGCATCGAGGCGACGTGCTTCGCATCGTCGCGCAGCGCCAGAATCCCTCCGTGAATCTTGGGGTGCAGCGTCTTGACGCGGCCATCCATCATCTCGGGGAAGCCGGTGTGCTCGCTGACTTCCTTGACGGAAATGCCTGCCTTGCGCAGCGCGGCGTAGGTACCGCCCGTGGACAGCAGCTCGACGCCGAGGTTGGCGAGCGTGCGTGCGAAGTTCTCGATGCCGGTCTTGTCGGAAACGCTGATCAGTGCGCGCTGGATGCGGTGGGACATGGTGGTCCCTCCGATTCTAGCGGCCGGGGCTGTGCTGTTCGAGCAGCGCCTTGAGGCTGGCAGGCGCGACCACGCCAGAGGTTCCCGCGAGGAACTTTCCATGAGCGTCCGCCACGATCACGAAGGGCAGCATGTAGGCATCCTCGATCTGTGCGGCGAGCGCCATGACCTCGTCCTCGCAATCGTCACAATCCGACGCCAGCGCCACATAGTCCTGCTGCAGCAGCGGCGCGATGTCAGGCCTGGGAATCACGATCTCCACAAGACTGCGGCATTGGCTGCACTGCTCGCGCCCGAATTCGATGAAGATCGGCTTGTTCGCCGCCTTGGCGAGCTGCAGGGCATCCTGAAAGCGGGTTTGCCACTGCAGCGTGCCGCGGTCGTTGAAGTGCGGGTGCGGACGCAGATTGCCCATGAGTGTCAGGCCTTGCGGGCCTTGCTGCTCGTCTTGCGCAGGTATTCGGTGATGAACTGGTCGAGCTCGCCGTCGAGCACGGCCTGAATGTTGCCGGTCTCGACGTCCGTGCGGTGATCCTTGACCATCTGGTACGGGTGCATGACGTAGGAGCGGATCTGGCTGCCGAAGCTGACATCGCTCTTGGCGCCGTATTGCGCGTTGAATTCCGCTTCGCGCTTCTGCTCCTCGATCTGCAGGAGCTTCGCCTGCAGGAGCTTGAAGGCCATTTCCTTGTTCTTGAGCTGACTGCGCTGGCTCTGGCAGCGGATGATGATGCCGCTGGGAAGGTGGCGCAGGCGGACGGCGGTTTCGACCTTGTTCACGTTCTGGCCGCCGGCACCGCCCGATCGCATGGTCTCGATCTCGCAGTCGCTTTCCTTGATCTCGATCTTGATCGTGTCATCCAGCAGCGGCGTGACGTCCACGGACGCAAAGGCCGTCTGCCGGCGCGCCTGCGCGTCGAAGGGGCTGATGCGCACCAGACGATGCACGCCGCTCTCGGCCTTTAGATACCCGAAGGCGTAGTCGCCGATGATCTCCAGGGTTGCCGATCGGATGCCGCCTTCGGGCTCGTCCTGACGCTCGACTTCGTTGACCTGGAATCCCTTGCGCTCGGCCCAGCGAGCGTACATGCGATACAGCATTCCGGCCCAGTCGCAGGCATCGACGCCGCCGGCGCCCGGAGCGAACTGCACGAACGCTCCGCAGTGGTCCTGAGGTCCGCCCAGCATCACGCGGAAGTCGAGCTTGCGAATACCCTCTTCGATCTTCGGTACGAGCGTCTCCATCTCAGGGAGCACCAGCTCGGGACCGTCCGACTTCGCCATCTCCTCGAGGATGCGGAATTCCTCGAATTCGCTCTCCAGCGTGCGGATCGGATCGACGATGCCGCGCACGGTCTTCAGTTCCGTGACGACGGTCTGGGCCTTGGCGGAGTTGGTCCAGAAATCAGGAGCTTCCTGAAGCTCCTCGATTTCCTTCACGCGGCGGGCACGGGCGGAGTAGTCAAAGACTCTCCTTGAGCTGCAGGAAGCGTGCTTCGAGCTCTTGCACGCGGTCGGTGTTGTCCTTCAGGGATGCCATGAGGGCGAAGAGTATAGAGCCTGCGCCTCAAGGCTTGAAGTGGCGGGCGGCGGAAGGCAGAAGTGGAGCTGGCCAGCCGGGGTGGGTTGTGAAACAAGGTGCAATGCGCCCAGGCCGGAACGCCAGTAGGCATTGTCCGCGGCCGGCGAGGGCCGCGGACACCAGCTCCAGCGCCTGTTTCGGCGTCCACCCGGCGCAATCCGAAGCCCGCTCGAAGGCGCGAAAAGTCTTCCGCTTCGAGGGCGTTCCGGGCGTCTCTACTTCGGGCGCAGCTCCGGGATCAGCTCCCACAGCTCCGGATCCTCGCGATCAAGCAGACCATCACTGGCAACAAGGCGCTCCAGCATCGGACGGTCCTTGGGCACGAGCGCCGAAAGCACTTCACAGCCCGTCGGGGTCACCAGCACGACATCTTCGATGCGGATTCCGATACCCGTCGACTTCTCGTAGAGCCCGGGCTCCACGGTGAACACGACTCCCGACTCGACCGGCTTGGATCCATCGCCGACATCGTGGACCTCCAGACCCACGTAGTGGCATGTGCCGTGGGTCAGCATGTGTTCCAGCCCCTTCCGGCGCAGCACTTCGCGACAGGCCTGCTCCACCTGGCGCATCGTGACGCCGGGCTTCACTGCCGCGATTCCGGCTTCCTGCGCCTCCAGCACCGCATCGTATAGCTCGATCATCCGCGGTGTGAACTTGCCATCGACCGGCCACGAGCGCGTGATGTCGGAAAGGTAGTGCTCATACTCCGGCGCATAGTCAATCAGCAGCATCTCGCCGGCCTGCATGCGACGCGAAACCGCGGAGTAGTGCAGGATCAGCGCGTTGGGTCCCGCGCCGATGATGGCCTGATACGCCGCGCCGGCTGAACCTTCGCGACGATGAACAAAGCTCATCAACGCATCGAGCTGCCATTCACCGAGCCCCGGACGGCTGGAGCGAATGGCTTCGATCATCGCAAGGGAGCCTATTTCCGAGGCGCGCCGGAGCACGAGGATCTCCTCCGGAGTCTTGATCCGCCGCAGTTCGGACAAGGAAGGTGAAAGGTCACGCACCTCGACCTTGAACTTCTCCTTCAGATTACGCTCGAGCGCATCTTCGCGGCTTGTGCGACCGTCGAGTGGGTCCTTTTCCTGTCTGCGATCGGCCGGGATGGCGCGGTCATGGCATCCGCTGAGTTCGATATGGGGCTGCTTTGAGATCCAGACAACGGACCCCTCTTCCGTTCGCTCATCGAGGAACGCCATCAATTCCCCGATCGGGCGGATCTCGGTGAATCCGCTCAAAGCGGGCACCCAGGCATCCGATGCATCCCAGAACTCGCCGTCCCATGCCTCAAGGCCTGCATTGCGCGCGGGCAGGAACAGCACTTCCTGTTTGCGATCAAGATCCATCACCAGCGCGGCTTCCGGACTTTCGATCCCCGTCAGGTACCAGAAAGCCTTGTCCTGATGAAAACGCGTGTATCCGCGTGTCTGTCCGAGTCCGCGCATCAGCACGAGGCCCTTTTCAAGCCGTTTCGCGAGCTCGGTTCTCCGCGCGCCGTGAAACTCCTTGCCCAGTCCGCACCGGATGTCCGGCGGCGCGCTGGCTTTTGAGCCTTGGGTGCTCATGCCGAGCAGCAGCGCGAGAAAAAGTGCGTCGATCATGATTCAAAAGTTCCCTTGATGCGTTGCTGACCTTCGCGCAGATGCCAGACCCCGCGCGCCATGACATCGCGTACGACACCGGAGTGATCGAGCACGACCAGATCCGCATCGGCGCCTTCGCGCAGATGGCCCTTGTTTTCCAGCCGGAGCAGACGCGCGGGGTTCGATGTGAGGATCGGCAGCACCTGCTCAAGAGCATGTCCGCGCGCCAACAGCGTGCGAAGCGTCGCACCGAGCATGTCCGGAGCACCGACATCCATGTGCGTCACTCGCCCATCGGAGTCGAACACGGGCAGGCATCCACCGCCATCCGAGCTGACCGTGAAACGCTCGTGCGCGATGCCGGCCGCCATGAAGCGCTCGAAGGCGTCTTCCGCGCTCCAGGCGTCCTCGCCTTTCTCCACCGGGTAGGCCGTGACATCGATCGTCACGCCTCGGCGGGCGACATCTAGAGCTTCTTCGAACAGCCGCCGCTTGCGGTTGACGTGCGTCGGGTGGAAGACGCGCGCGGGAATCTCGCTGATGTCCAGCGCGCGCCGCACCAGCTCCAGTCCGCGCGGTCCATCGCCCAGATGCAGATGCAGGACGCCGGCCTTGCCGGTCATCAGACCGGCAACATGCGCATCAGCCGCGAGTCGCAGGAACTCCGCTTCGCTCGGTTGACTCGAGCGATGGTCGCTGATTGCGATTTCACCGACTCCCAGGCAGCGATCCAGATGCACGATATCGCCGCGCACCGATCCCGTGAGCGTCATCGGCGGCAGGTGATAGCCGCCGGTCCAGATCCAGGCGGAAAGGCCCTCCTCCTCAAGTCCGCGCGCGCGCGCCAGCAGCTCCGCCGTGCTGCGCGTGGTGTCATCCGTGCCCAGCAGCCCGACGACGCTCGTCACGCCGCAGCGCGTGTAACGCGAGAGCTGCAGCGCCGGGACCTTGCTGCGCGCACCGCTCTCGCCGCCGCCGCCCGTGATGTGCACATGCGAATCAACGAAGCCGGGCACGACGCGCCGGCCGCCGCAATCGACACTCCGGACATTCCAGCCATCGGGTGCGCGCTCGCCGGGATTCAGCACGCGCAACAGCTTGCCGCCGCCGATCAGCAGCGAGCGGGCACCGATGCGTTCGGGTGCGTACAACTCAAGGTTTTCGAGCAGCCACATGCCCGACTAGTGTACGTGCTCGCGCCAGGCAAAGGGCTTGGGCAGCGGTTCGACTTCCCGCTCCACCACGCGAGCCGCCCACGCGTAGCGTGCTCCGCGGCACCAGCACCGCAAGGCGACCAGCGTGATGCTGATCGCGGCCAGTACGAGAACGCCTTCCAGCCCCGCTTGCCGGACACCCAGCGCACCTTCGATTTGACGCGCACCCAACCCGGCCAGCACTACCAGCGCGGCTTCGATTCCGCCGACGAGCGCCACCGGCGCCAGCGTCGTCCACGGACGCGAAAGGACCAGCCACCACGCGCCCAGATACTCGCGCACGACTCCGCCCGTGTCGCGCCAGGCGATGCGCAGTCGCGCGTAGTCGCCCACGGTCAGCACCAAAGCGATGCCGAGCACATAAATGCCACCCTGCGCCAGACGCAAGCCCACCGCGCTCCACTCGGAGCGGAAGCTCTCCATGCGGTCCCAATCGCTCTCCGGCAGCCCGGCCCCCAGCCCCAGCACGCCCAGACGCCAAGGTCCGCCGTAGACGAGCCACGACCACAACGCCAGCGCGCCGAGCGTGCACAACCAGACCCGCAGATAGCGTCCGAAGAAGCGGCCGCCGCCCTGCAGCGCCGTACGCATGGTGTGCTGACGCTGATAGGCCATCGTCACCCAGCCGCCGGCGAAGAACATGCCCAGCAGCATCGCAGCCAGAGCCAGCACCGCGCCCGTGGCCGCGTTCTGCGACGCGAGCTGGGCCCAGCTCTCGCGATGGTCAAAGCGAAAGGCCGTCGAGAGATTCGCGAAGAGATCGCCCTGTTCGTAGCGATTGCCGATCGCGCTGTTCATCCAGCCGTGGAACACCAGCGCCATCGGCAGGCCGAGACTGACCTGCGCCAGCGCAGCCAGACCCCACCAGTGCGCCGCGCGCCAGCTCCAGCGCAGCGGATGTGCATCGGAGTGCTCAGCCACCGAGACCTCCGAACCAGTGCAGCGACTGGGTGAACTGGGACCACACGCGCTCGCTCCAGCGCAGGGCACTGCGCGTGTCCCTCGAGGCATGCCAGGCATTGTTGGAGAAGTCCGTATCGAGCCAGTAGCGCTGCGAGGGATCGAGCACGGCACTGGTGAGCTTGCGAGTCGAGGGAGCGCGATCCGCCAGCGGCTTCCACCATGCTTGGCGCAGCTGCTCCTCGCGAGTCCAGGTCAGGCGCTCCTTCGAGCCGTCATCCCAGACCAGCTCCAGCTCCAGCGGCAGCGCGAATTCACCGTCGCGCCGGACCACCACATCGGCGCGGTACTGCGCGTCCTGCGGCTGCTCCTTGACCATGCTCCATGTGCCGTCTGCACCGGGGAAGTAGCCTAGCTTCGGCGCGACCTTCTGTTCCGTCACGTCGATGCGCCAGTCTACGGTCGCACGCGAGCGGAAGGCCGCATCGAGGAACCAGCGCACGTTGGCGCTGGCACCCTCCTGAAAGGCCTGAAAGAAATCGTCGGGATAGGGATGCCGGTAGCGGTAGCGCTCCGAATACAGGCGCATGCCATTGAGGAAGCGTTCGCGGCCGACCAGACCACACAGCGTCCGCAGCATGGTGGCGGTGCGTCGATAGCTGTTGACGCGGAAGCTCTGCGCGTCGACATAGCGCCAGCCGTGCGTGTCGACGACATCGCTGTCGGGATCGGAGAGATACCCGTTGCGATCCGTCGAGCGCGGATCGTCGCGCCAGCGGCCCCATGTCACCAACGGCAGTTCCTGCCAGAAATCGAGCGGCCCCGAGCGCGTCAAGGGCGCCCATTCGCGGCCTCCCAGCCGCGGCCCGTGCTCCAGCCGCAGCCAGGCCGCCAGACCTTCGGCATCGGTCCGTCCGACGGGCACCGCATCGATCGGTACAGGTCCGATATCCGTCGCGATCGCGCTCAAGCCGTAGCGACGGATCATCGCCTCATTCTGCGTGTAGGTGTTGAAGCCCTCGTCCAGCCACGCAGCTTCGAACTCGTTGTTGCCGACGAGGCCGTACCAGAACTGATGACCGGCTTCGTGCACGGTGACGCTCTCGGGCGAGCGCATCGTCGGAAACGTGAAGAGCCGTGTTCCGCAAGTGAACAGCGTCGGATACTCCATGCCGCCGGCCGCACCCGCACCCCACGGCGGATCCACCACCGTGATGTGCTCGTACGGATAGCTCCCCCACCACAGCCCGTAGAAGAAGAGCGCGGTGCAGGTGGCATCGAAGTGCCGCCAGCCCTGCGAGGCATGCTCGGGAGCGAGCAGCACGGTAACGGCGACATCGCGACCGGCCAGCCGCTCCTCGCCGTATCCCAGCGCGAGGCCGGTGGCCATGACCTCGTCGCGGTAGCGCTGCGCCCACTCCTTCCAAACGAACGTGTACTCCTGTTTCACGAAGCGCGGATCTGCCGTCCACGTGAAGTCGTGCAGGACGATCGGCCGCCCGGTGAAGTCAGTGCTGGTCTGATCCGCGGCAGACGGCGCCAGGAAGCGTGCCTGAACCCGGCCGTTGGCAACCACCTCGCCGATGCCGCGACCGCTCGCGCCGATCCGTCCGGCGTAGCGCTCCGGCAGATCGATCGTGACGTCGTAGCTGCCGTAGTCTGCGAAGAACTCCGTCGTGGCGTGGAATTGGTGGCAGTTCCAGCCGTTACCGGTTTCATAGACGCCGAGCTTGGGGAACCAGTGCGCCATGAACAGGAAGTCGTCCTTCTGGCCGGTGCGCCGACGCACGCGCGGAATCCGTGCCGTCCAGTCGATCTCGACCGTCACGCTCTCGCCCCGCTTGAGCGGCTCGGTCAGCTTGATGCGGAAGACGGTCTTGTCGTCCTTGTTGCCGTCATCGGGCGCCATCCACTCCAGCTTGGCCAGCGAATCGCCGCCGCCGACGCGCACACCGCGCACTTGCAGCCAGCCCCACTCATCCGCCAGCTTCACTCCGCGCAGCTCGCCGCCGGATTCGGTGAGGTGCGTCGAGCGGTTGTGCGCGAAGGCGTTCCAGTAGGCGTGAAACCACAGGTCGTAGATGTCATCCTTGCTGGGATTGGTCCAAGTGAGGCTCAGCTTGCCGTCCAGCGAGCGCTGTTCCGGCTCCACCCGAACCGCAATGCGGTAGTCAGGCCGCGAAACCGCATCGGCGCTCACCTGAGCCGGTATCGGGGCAGCCAATGCGACCAGCGCCAGCAGAAGGACCGCAAGGTTCATGGGAGGCGAGCATCCACGGAAGCCCGCCGCCGGGCAAGCCCCCCGGACCGCGAAACTCCTTCCACCGAAATCCCCGTTTTCCTGCTCAACCCGTCCCGACCCCTGCCGATAACCCATGTGGAAACTCTTGCCATCCACGCAAGGAGGCACGCCATGGAAGTTCAGAACAACAACATTCAGGGTCGCCGCGCTTCGTCCGAGCCGGCGATCGACCTCACCCGGCCCAATCGGGAGATCGTCCGCAAGGCGGTCGAGGAAGGCCAATCGAAGGAGGACAAGCTCGACATCTCGCCGGCCGCGGCGGAGCTTGCCAAGCAGGCGCAGACCGATGAGCTGCGAGCGGAGGCGCATCGCAAGGCCAAGGTCGAGGAACTGCGCAGCGCGTACTTCGAGAGCCGGCTCAACTCGCCGGAGCGCATCGCCAAGGCTGCACAAGCCATCCTGCGCGGCGACAAACCCGAAAACGAGTAGCGGATCCACCCGCCCATGCAGCATTCACGGCGCCGCCGCCCCTCGCAGGGCGGCTGCGCCGTGTGTCTTTGTACGAAGCCGGCCGGCCCTTCGCGCAGGGCAAGGGGCTCGCCGGGATCCCCCGCTGCTCAGCGCAGCAGTTCCGCCATCTGCGTGGCCCCGAATTGAGCGAAGCGCGCCGGTGAAAGCAGGTAGATGTCGACGCGTTCTCCGGACTGATCTCCGCCGCGCGTATGCACGTGCCAGGCCTCCACGGCCTTGCGCACGCGCTCGTCCGATGCATCCAGCAGCACACTGGAGCTCCAGATCGGCAAGCCGGTTTCCGCCGTGACGAGGTCCATCTCGAGTCCCAGGCGCTGGGGCGTGTAGACGCGACGCTCGCTGACGCTGCCAAGCAGCAGACCGTCAAGCTGGAAACGGCGTGCCAGCGCCAGCACGGTGCGGGGATTCACGCGACCGCGACGGAAAGGCTCGCTGGAGGGCACTTCCTCAAGGTCCGCGGCGCTGAGCGGCACGATCTCGAACGCAGTGTGGCGGGCCGCAGCGGTCGCAAAGGCTGACTGCAGATCCGCGGCCACCTGTGGCTCGAGATCCTCGCCCATGAAGGGCAGCAAACCGACGCGGCGCAGTGTGTAGCTTTGTGCATCGCTCGCCATGCTGGCGCGCGCGAGGTTGGGAACTTCGCCCTTGCCGGAGACGCAGGAGACGGCCGCCAGGCCCAGCAGACATACAAGGCCCTTCACGGCTTCTCCGCCTTGGCAGGTGTCTTGACGGAATCCTCCGGACCGGCCTGAGCAGCGATACGCGCCGCTTCGATGCGGTGCTCGAGCAGCAGCTTCTCCGCTTCCAGACGGCGGATCTGGGCCGTTACGAGACGCCCGGCGAGTTCCAGCGACTCGGCGCGTGACTTCTCCAGCTCGGCCTGGAGCCGAGTGATCTCATTGGAGGCCTCGGTGTTCCGGTTCTGTGCCGTCTGCAAATCAGCCTGGGCGCGATCGAGCGAAGCCTGCAGGCTCTGCACTTCGAGTTGCAGCTTCTCCTTCTCGTCGATCACGCTCTGGTAAAGCTCCAGCATGTAGACGCGGCTGCCTTCCGCGGACTTGGCCTCGCCGGCGGGTCCGTTGCGCGTGATGGTCTCCCCCGTGCCAGCGTTCCAGACCGGCGTTCCGTCCCGTCCGTAGAGCACAGGCGCGCCAGCCGGCGGCATGCCGGCGGGGACTTCCTGGCGAGGGGCGCGCGTTACGCACGCCGTGCAAAGCAGCATCAGGATCGGGGCAAGGCTCTTCATTTGGTGTTCTTCTCCTCGAGTTCCAGCTCCACGAGCGTTTTCTCGCCGCAGGAGCAGGTGATTTCGATCGCACGCACGCGACCCTCGTGCATCAGCGGCCGCGCGCTCTTGGCGCAGACCTGACGGGCCTGGCCGGATGCGGCAGCGACCCCGCCGCCCGGTGCTGATCCCGGCAGGATCACGCGATCTTTCTTGATGATTCCATGGTTCATGAGCGTCGTTCCGTGGCTGTTCCCAGACGGCGATTGAGCAGGTAGATGGCGCGGCTGTGGATCTGACTGACCCGCGACTCGGTCACGCCCATGATCTCGCCGATGTCGCGCAGCAGCAGACCTTCGGCGTAGTACAGCGTGATGACGGACTGCTCCTGCTGCGGCAGCTCCGCGATGGCTTCAGCCAGACGCTGCTTCAGTTCGGCGTGCTCGACGCTGTCGGAAGGATCCTCGCTGCGCGGGTCGCACAGCAGGCTTCCGAGCCGCGTGGCATCGTGCTCATCTTCGAGGGAGGCGCTGCCGGCCTGTCGGGCCGCGGCGAGGACTTCATCGACGTCTTCACGGGGCAGGCCGAGCTCGGCGGCGATCTCTTCGGGCTGCGGCGGTGCGCCGTGTTGCTGTTCGTAACGCTCGATGCAGCGCTCGATGTCGCGCATTCGTTCGCGCATTCCGCGCGAGAGCACATCGCGCTGACGCAGCGCGTCGAGGATCGCCCCGCGGATGCGCGAGTAGGCGTATGTGGAGAACTTCAGACCGCGCGAGGGATCGAAGCAGTCCGCGGCTGCGAGTAGGCCCAGCATGCCGAAGCCGTAAAGATCATCGCGCTCCATGCCGCCGGGCAATGCCATGCGGCCGACGATGTGCTTCAGCAGAGCGATGTGCTCCAGCACCAGCGCATCGCGCTGCGCCGGCGTGACGGCGCTGGCGTAGGCGGCGGTGGCGTTCTGGAGTGCGCGCTGGGGTTGCATTCAGGGGACCTCAGGGCTCCAGACGCTTCTTCTGGGTGTTGCTGCGCGCATCCGCTTCGAGCGCGGCGATCAAGGCCTGCGTCGCACGAACCACGGCCCAGATGGCAAGGAAGGCGAGACCGCCGCGCAGCGCGGCGACCCAGACAGGCACATGGAAGTACAGCGAAATCAGCGCCAACACAGCCCCCGCCGCGACGGCAAGGCTGCGTCCGAAACCGAACCAGCTGGCATCCAGACTGCCCATTCCCTGCGGGCTATCGGACATTCTTTCCGACTCCTTGAGTACTCAGACCCAGACCGCAGAGCCGCTCCAGGCGGCCGGCAAGGGTCTGGAGGCAGGACTTGGGCAGGGAGGCATCTGCGGGCACCTGGCGACTCCCACCGATGGGAAGCTGCTCCCGCACGCTGCGCTCCAGAGCCGCCGAACGAGGCAGCCAGCCGGCCAGCTTCGGCGAGCGGGCGAGGAAGCGCTCCGCGACCGAGCTGACGCGGCGCGCGCAGGCGCAGGCCTCTTCCAGGCTCGTCGCACAATTGACCACCAGCTCCGGTGTGGGCACTTCGCGCGTGCCCTGCTCGCCTTCGGCGTGCAGCGCCTTGAGCATTCCGTAGGCATCCGTGATCGCCGTCGGATCCGGCGTGGTGACGAGCAGCACATGATCCGCCCGGGCCGCGAAGTGCAGCACATCGTCGCCGATGCCGGCCGCGCCGTCGCACAGCACGAGATCATAGGATTCAGCGAAGCGCTCGAGGTCGTTGAGGAAGCGCGAGCGCTCGCCCGCATTCAACTGCGTGAGCGAACGGTTGCCATGCGCCCCAGCCAGCAGTTCGACGCCCGGACCGGCGCGCAACAGGCAGTCCGCCAGCGGGACCCCTTGCTCGAAATACGCCTCGAGACTGCGCTCGGACTCGAGGCGGAGCAGAGCGCGCTGATCGGACAAGGACAGATCGAGGTCCACCAGCAGCACGCGCAGACCGCGCGCGCCGAGTTCCAGAGCGAGATTGACGCTCAGGACGCTCTTGCCGACGCCACCCTTGCCGCCGGTGATGCACACCCAGGGTGTGCGAGGCGCGGACACCAGCGTGGAAACCGAGAGCGGAGCGAAGCCTGCGATCATGACAGCTTCCCCATCAGCAGCAGATCGGCGACCGTATTTCCGCTCGCGCGGTGCAGATCCGCCTCGATGCGGTTTCCATCGCACAGGAACGACACCGGCAGCGCGTGCTCGCGCGCGAATTCCAGCGCGCTGGCCTTGTCGCCGGTCTCGTCGAGCTTCGTGATGACGCAACCGGTCGGCTGAAGACTCTGGTAGAGCTCGAGCTGCTCGGCGCGGGCGCGCTGGCTTGTGCTGGCAGGCAGCACCAGCTGCACATCGATCGCGACCGGGGCGCTGGCGAGCGCCTTGCGCAGCTGCATCAGCAGCGGAACGTCCTGATTGGCGTGTCCCGTCGTGTCGAGCAGCAGCATGTCGACGCCGCCCGACGCCAGCGCGGTCGGATTCATGCGCACACCTCGCTTGAGCACCGTCATCGGCAGGCCCTGCAGCTGGGCGAAGGCGCGCAGCTGTTCCACGGCTCCGACGCGATGGCTGTCGAGCGTGGCGAATTCGACCTTGCGGCCCGCCTGCTGCATGCCGTGCGCGATCTTGACGAGACTGGTTGTCTTGCCCGCGCCCGTGCTGCCGACGAGCGTCAGAATGCGGGTCTTGCCGGGGATTTTCGTCAGTCGGGCCGGCACGAAGCGGCGCGCGATCTCCTCGGCGGCGAGGTCGACCGGATGCGCCCCCTCGGCGAGGCGTGCCTGAACCGCGGCGCACAGCTCCAGCCGGAAGGCCTCGCTGACATTGTGCTTCTCCAGGCGCTGATCGAGCTCGCGCAGGGCCGCAGGCGGCCGCGGAGTGCTGCGCGGGCCGCGAAACACGGCGCTCTCGACCGTGGAGCCTTCGCGGCGGGCGACGGCGAGGGCCACTTCGCCGCCCGGCAGGGTTTCCTGACTGATCACGATCGCTTCCTCGCCGAGAGCCTGGCGGGCTCGCAGCAGGGCTTCCTTCAGGGATGCGGCACGAATGCGATGAATCTGCATATCACTCCTCCATGCGGACCACCGAAGCCGTCACCACCGAGCGGGCGGGGACGACCTCGTTGTACGAGAGAACAGGAACCTTGGGCAGCGAGGCCCGAGCGAGCTCGTTGAGGAAGCGGCGCACGTTGGAGCGCGCCAGCACGACGACGCTGCGGCCGCCCTGGCCGGCCTTGGCGACATCGGCGCCGATGCGCTCCATCAGTCGCTGCAACCAGGCCGGGTTGACGGGCTGTGCTTCCGGATCGCGAACGGCGCCCACCGCCGCCGCGAGACGATTCTCAATCTCCGGATCGAGCGTCACGGCGTGCAGCGCGCCCTCCGGATCGGCGTACATCTCGCAGAGCGTGCGCCCCAGACGCTGGCGCACCAGCTCGCAGAGCTGATCCGTGTCCTTGACCTTGGCGGCGTTGTCGGCCAGCACCTCCAGGATCGCCGGGAGATTGCGCACGGAGACTCCTTCGCGCAGCAGCGACTTCAGCACGCGCTGGATGTCGCCGTAGCCCATCTTCGAGGGCACCAGCTCCTCCACCACGGCCGGAGAGGTCTTCTTGACCTGATCGACCATTTCCTTGACATCATCCCGCGACAGGATGTCGCCGATGGAATTGCGGATGGTTTCCGAGAGGTGCGTCACCAGCACGCTGACCGGATCGATCACGGTGTAGCCGAGCAATTCGGCTTCCTCGCGCGCGCTCTCCGCAATCCAGCGCGCGGGCAGGCCGAAGGCCGGATCGGTGGTGGCCTTGCCCTTGATCTTGCCCGTGACGGCACCGCCGTCCATCGCAAGGAACTGACCGACTTCCAGCTCGCCGCGCGCCACCTCCTGTCCGCCGATCATCACGCGGTAGGCGCCGGGAGCGATGCGGATGTTGTCCTTGACCCGCACGGGCGGCAAAACGACCCCGTCCTGCGTCACGAAGCGCTTGCGCAGCTGTCCGATGTGATCGAGGATTCCGCCGCCGTTCTGCTCCTGAACGAGCGGGATCAGGCGATAGCCGATCTCCAGGGAGATGCGATCCACCTGCAGCAGTTCCTCAGGTTTGCCTTCCTCCTTGGCGGGCTTCTGCGCGGCCTTTTCCGCGGCGGCCTGTTCCGTCGCAAGCACCCGCGCCTTGGCCTGGGCTTCGTTGTTGCCCTGGCGCCACATCACCACCAGCAGCGTGGCAATGATCGCGAAGGGAATCAGCGGCATGCCCGGCAGGAGACCGACGAGGAAGATCATGCCTGCCGCGATCAGCGACGCACGCGGGCTGCCGGAGACCTGCGTCACCAGATCCGTTCCCAGCGAATTCTCGCTCGTGTTTTTCGTGACCAGCACAGCGGCTGCCGTCGAAACCAGCAGCGCTGGGATCTGCGTCACCAGACCGTCGCCGATCGTCAGCAGCGAGTACTTCTCGACCGCAGCCCCCATTTCCATTCCGCCGAAGCTGCCGATGGCGATGCCGCCGATCAGGTTGAGCGCCGTGATGATCAGACCCGCGATCGCGTCGCCGCGCACGAACTTCGAGGCACCGTCCATGGACCCGTAGAACTCGGCTTCCTGTGCCACGGCGGCGCGGCGTTCGCGCGCCTGGTTGGCGTCGATCAGGCCTGAGTTGAGGTCGGCGTCGATGGCCATCTGCTTGCCGGGCATCGCATCCAGCACGAAACGTGCGGACACTTCGCTGATGCGTCCCGAGCCCTTGGTGATCACGACGAACTGGATGATGATCAGGATCAGGAACACCACCAGGCCGACGCCGAGGCTGTTCCCGCCCATGTACTGACCGAAGGAGTGAATGATGTTGCCGGCCTCGCCCTCGGTGAGGATCAGGCGCGTGCTGGCGACGTTGAGACCAAGGCGCAGCAGGGTTGCGAACAGCAGGATCGTCGGAAAGGTCGACAGCTCCATCGAGCCGCGTGCGTTCATCGTCACCAGCAGAAGCAGCAGCGAGATCGTGATGTTGGCGGCCAACAGCACATCCAGCACCACAACCGGGACCGGGGTGATCAGGGTGATCAGCAGACCGAGCACTCCCAGTCCGATCATCCAGTCGGCATAGCGGCGCAGGAAGTTTCCTGCGCTCTGGGCCGGGGATGCCATCTTCGTTTCCTTGCTCATGGGTCAGGTTCAGCGCGCGAGCGCGCCCTCCTCCTTCACGCGGTAGACGTAGGCGAGCACGGCGGCGACAGCCTGATAGAACTGCTCGGGGATCTCCTCCCCGATGTCGACCTGCGCATGCAGCGCGCGTGCCAGCGGAACGTCCTCGTACAGCAGGATGTCGTGCTCGCGCGCGACTTCCTTGATCTTCTGTGCCACGGCATCAACGCCCTTGGCCACCACGTACGGCGCCGAGCGGCGACCCTTGGCGTCTTCCTGGTCGTAGGCCAGCGCCACGGCGTAGTGGGTCGGGTTGGTGACCACCACGGTGGCCTTCGGCACGTCCTGCATCATGCGGCTGCGCGCCCGCTCACGCTGAATCGCGCGGATGCGCGCCTTGATGTGCGGATCACCTTCCGTGTTCTTGAGCTCGTCGCGCACTTCCTTCTTGCTCATGCGCAGGTCACGCTCATGGCGGAAGCGTTGCCAGGCGAAATCACCCACCGCGATCGCTGCGGCCACGATCAAGGCCGCCAGGCAGCAGCGCAGCAGCACCATCCCGATCGCCGCCAGCACGGGTCCCAGCTCCGAGTCGTGCAGCGCCACGATCGAGGGAATCTGCTGCCAGGCCACGATCGCAACCACCGCGCTGATCAGCGTGATCTTCAGCAGCGCGCTTGCCGTGCGCACCACCGACTGGAGGCTGAATATGCGCTGCATGCCGGCCACCGGGTTGAGGCGCGAAGGATTCCATTCGATCGCCTTAGGCGTGATCTGGAACCCGATCTGGGCGTAGGAGACGAGCAGGCCGATCGCGAAGAGCGGCACGATCAGTGCCAGCGCCTGCCAGCCAAGCGCCTGTGCGGCATCCAGCAGCAAACCGCTGCTGCCCGTGATGGTCAGTTCGCCGGCGCCCCGCTGTCCGACATCCACCAGCGAACCGGCAACCAGCGCGCCGGCGCCCTGGGCCATCCAAGCTCCTGCGACCACCACGACCAGGATCGCGGCGGCCAGCATGGCCACAGAACCCAACTCCGTGGAGATCGCGACCTGCCCCTGTTCGCGGGCTTCGTCACGACGCCGTGGCGTCGCTTCCTCTGTTTTTTCCTCGCGATCGACTTCTTCCGCCATGGTTCAGCCTCCCAGGGCGTCCAGAACGCCGTCGATGCCGCCGATCACGTGGCGATGCAGCCCGGTCAGGGCGGGTGCGAGGAAGGGAGCCGTCACGAGCATCGCCAGCAGGCCGATGCCGATGCGGATGGAGTAGCCTACGTCCATCACGTTCAGCTGCGGCACGAAGCGGGCGAGAATCCCCACCAGCAGCGACGCGATGAACAGCAGGATCATCACGGGCGCGGCAAAGGCGATTCCGGCCGCGAAGGTCTGCGAGAAGAGTGACTGGGCCGTCCAGGCCAGACTGCCCGACAGCTCGAGCTTGCCGACGGGCGCGCGTTCGAAGGAAGCCTGCAGCGACTGGAGGATCAGCTGGTGGCCGTTGAGCGCAAGGAACATCAGGAAGAAGAAGACCTCGTAGATCTGCGCGATGACCGGTGTCGCCGTGCCCGTGTTGGGATCGACCACCGTCGCCATGTTGAAGCCCATGTCCTGACCGATCATCTCGCCGCCCACGCGCACCGCGACCAGAACGGCCTGCAACGTGAATCCGAGGAAGATGCCGATCAGCACCTCGCGAAGCACCAGACAGCCGAACTCGACCGGCGCCGGGGAGTGATTGAGGGGCTCGCCACCCACGCCGTAGAGCAGAAACGAGACCGCGAAAATCATGGCGACCTTCCAGCCCGCAAAGCCCGTCTGCATGCCGAACAGCGGCGATGACACCACCAGCGCACTCGTGCGCGCGAGGTAGAGGCAGAAGGCTTCCAGCGTGCCGGGAGGGAGTTCCATGTTCAGGACAGGCCGAAGCTCACAAGGCGCGAAAAGACGCTGTGCGTGTACTCGACGAGGATGCGCAGGGCCGGAGCCAGCAGCAGCAGGCACACCAGCAGCACCGCAAGCATCTTCGGCACGAGGCTCAGGGTCTGCTCCTGCACGCTCGTCAGGGCCTGAAACAGGCTGACGCCGATGCCGACCACGAGGCCGACCAGCAGCACGGGACCCGCCACCAGCAGCACGGTGACGATCATTTCCCGAGCCAGCTCGGTGATCGTCAGATCCATTCCGTTCACGGAGAGCAGCATGGCAGCCTCAGGTCGTGACGAAGGAGGTTACTAGCGATTCGCACACGAGGTGCCAACCGTCGACGAGCACGAAGACGAGGATCTTGAACGGTGTCGAGATCATCACCGGCGGGAGCATGAACATGCCCATCGAGAGCAGGATGCTTGACACGATGAGGTCGATGACCAGGAAGGGCAGGAAGAGCAGGAAGCCCATCTGGAAGGCGGTCTTGAGCTCGGAGAGCACGAAAGCCGGCACGATCACGCGCGCAGGCAGCTCAAGCTCATTGCCCTTTTCCGGCATCTCGAGCTTTGCCATGTCGGCGAAGAGCTCAAGCTCGCTCGTACGCGTGTTGGCGACGAGGAAGACCGAGAGCTGGTCCCAGGCCTTCTCGCCGGCGTGTTCGAGCGTCAACTGACCGTTCTGGTACGGCTGATAGGCTTGTTCGTAGATGCGCGTGCCCACCGGCGCCATGACGAAGGTCGTCAGGAACAGCGCCAGACCCAGGATCACGGGGTTGGGCGGCAGCTCGTTGACTGAGAGCGCGCGTCGCACGAAGGACAGCACGATCACGATGCGCGTAAAGCTCGTGATCGTCACCAGCACCGCGGGCAGCAGCGTCAGAATCGTCAGCAGCACGGCGATCTCGACGGCCGTGGCGGCCCGCGAGCTCTCCTCCGGCGCGATCGGAATGCCACCGGGCAGTCCGCCGCCTTCGAAGGCCGGCAGCGGCCCAAGCGCCTGTGCGCCGGCAAGACCGGCGAGACACAAGGGCGCCAGGATGCTGAGCCAATGTCGCAACTTCATGACTTCACCTCCGACTGATTCCACGAGTGGCGCGCACGGCCGAGTGCTTCGAGGAAGGCGAGCTTGTCGGCCTTGCGGGGCTCGGCGGACGCCTGCCCCTCTGCGTTAACCCGATCGATCTCCGCGATCAGCGAGACTTCCTTCTCCCCGAGACCCAACGCAAAGACGCGGTCGTAGCAGCGCACGACCGCAACGCGTTGCTTGCCCCCCAAGGGCATCACATCGAGCATCTGCAGCGAGCGTGCTGCCGCCCGCGTCCGCAGGGCTCCGCCCACGAGACGCTTGAACCCCCATGCGAGGCCGAGGATGGCGAGCAGGAGCATCCCGCAGACCATCAGATAGCGCGTGAGGTCGGGACCGCCGGCCCCGAGAGGCTCGGACGTCTCGCGCGCTCCGAGGAGCATCAGCATCGGGTGAAGATTCATGGCGCTGCTACAGGAGCAACGTCCGTGCCAACCTTCACAACCGCCGAGATCACGCCCTTTTGAGGGCATACCGCGTCCTTGTGTGTCGAGTCCTTCGACACCTGTCGAGAATCTCGACAGACACTGCTCCCTTTGCCGGGACTCGTCCGGGCCCCGGGTTTCAAGCGGAACCGAGGCTACCCCCCCCGCTTCAGAGCCCTAACGCCGTTCCGACAAGTCGCTGCGGCCCCCTTCGCAGCGGCAAGGGCAAAGTCCAGGCGCGCTCGATTGTCGGGATGGCCTAGCGCCATCGGCCTGCATGCTGTTCGCGGTGCTCCATGGGCATGCAGGGAGTCGTTACGAAGGACTCCCCCAATAGGCAAGGACGCCATCACCCCTGATTCCTCGCACATTATCCGGGACTTTGAGTCCCGACACGGGGAGCAGTATCACCCTCGAATGTCGCAGGATCCCCCGGCGTCGGCTTCGGGGAGATTGGCTCGCAGGTGCTGCCGCAGCTGTTGCGACTGCTGGATCTCCTGCGCGATCCGCTCCTGCTGCCGGGCGAGCGCATCGGTGGTCATGGCCTGCAGGCGCATCAGCTGCGCGAGTGACTGTCGCGTCTCCTCCGGCAGCGTCAGCGTCGTCTCCGACCGTTCCAGCGTGCTCATCAGCTCCGCGACATGCCCTGAGCAACACTCCACCAACTCATCCATCCGCTGGTGCGCATGCGCACCGTCATCAATCAGCAGCAGCAACTCCGCCAGATCGCGCTGGTGCTGCGCAAGCAGCTCTTCGAGGGTCCGGTTCACAGCTGGGTGGCCTGATGGACTTCAACGGACTTCCAGGCATCCAACAGCGAACGCAGGACTCTGCGCGCGTTCGAAAGGCCGGAGCCTTCGTTCGAAAGATAGGCCTGCGAAAGCTCGTGCTGGCAGTATTCGTAGAGGCGGTCAAGCTCCTGACCGACCTCGGGCGCGACGGAGACATCGAGGCTGGCGCGCAGCTCTGAAACAATGGCTTCCGTGCGGCTGATCCAGTGCCCGCGCAGCTTGAAGTCACCGTCGCTGGTCGCGAGTTCCGCACGGTCGAGGAATCGCAGCGCGCCCTCGTAGAGCATGCGCACGAGCTTGATCGGGGGGGCGTTCTCGATGGAGGCCTGCTTGTAGGCCTGAGCGGCATTGTGAGTGTTCATGGCTGGCTTACATCAGTCCGGCGAGTGCGGCCTGCAGGGAAGCACCCTGCGAGTTGAGACCGCCCATCACCTCTTCGAGCTTGGTGAAGCGTGCAATCAGCGTTTCCTGAAACTTCGCGACCTGTGCTTCCTTGGCCGCGATGTCCTTGGACAGCTTGGAGATCGAGGTGTTGTACGTCTCGCTGCGGGTGTCAAAGATGCCCTTGAGCACATTGCCGCCCTGCCCCGTGTACGTCTTCATCATCTTGTCGATGGCGCGGTCGAGGCTGGCGGCCAGGCCGCTGTCGGCCGTGATGTCGGTGTAGTACGCGGGCGTGTTCTGGGCCGCGCCACCGTTGCTGAATCCGTCGAGGTCGGCAAAAAGGTCGGCAAACGCATCAATGTTCGTGGCGAGCTTGCTGTCGAGCTTGGTGTTGTCGATTTCGAGCATGCCGTTGGTCTTCGACTTGATGCCGACCAACGAGAGCATGGAGTAGCCCTCGGTATCGTTGGCCACGGTGGTCTGCGAAACTCCGAACAGCGCCTGGCGTATATCCCCCATCACCGACTTCAGGATCGAGTCGCCGAAAAGGTCCCCGCCGGCGCCCGATTCCTGATTGTATGAGTTCTGCTTGTTCACGAACTCGATCAGCTTGTTGTACGTGTCGACGAAGTCCTTGAGCTTGGTCTTGATGACTTCGGTGTTCGGATCCACGGCGACCGTGATCGTCTTGGTGGGGTCTGCTGCCTGCAGCTGCAGATCAAGACCTGTGATCACATCACCGAAGTCGTTGTCTTCGCGGACAATCGTCAGGCCGTCGATCACGGCTTCAGCGTCGCTGCCCACCGTGATGTTGTTTGGGCTCTGAGCCACGCCGGCACCGTTGGGTCCCGCCGTGTTGATGTTGAGGCCGGCAATGTTGTTCGTCAGGCCGGTGATCCGGTTGGCGGCTCCGCTCTCGGTAGCGGTCAGCACCAGCTGGTAGGAAGGGCTGGTGCTCGTGCCGGCGTTGACTACCGACGCGGTGACCTTGCCCTGCCCGGCCGTGTTGATGTCCGCGGCAATCTGCTCGAGGCTGGAGTCGTTCGCAACCGTGGTGACGCTGATGTTGGTGCCTCCCACGCTGAAGCTGATTTGCTGACCGTCCACCGTCGCCAGATTCGCCGTCTTGCTCGCGACGCCGTCAAAGGCCCAGCGATCGACCGCGGCCAGCTTGTTGACTGTCACCGTGTGGACCCCCTCCGTTGCCGCACCGCTGGCACTGACGCTGAGGAAGCCCTCGAGGCTTGCACTGGCCTTGAACGAGAGGAAGTCCGACTTGGTGGCAAGCGTCTTGGCCTTCGTCTGCAGGTCCTTGACGAGACCCTTGAACGTGCCGAGCGTGGAGAGCTTGTCCTGAAAGGTCTCCTTCTTCGCTTCGAGGAGCTTGATGGGCAAGCCCTCCAGCGTGACAAGCTTCTGAATCAGGGCGCTGCTGTCGATGCCGCTTGCCAGTCCGCTGAAGCTGATGCCGGTTCCGTTGATGGCCATGGAGTTCTCCGTTGTTGTTATCGGAAGGGTCGCGAGGCTGGCTTAGCGCCTTGTCTGTCCGCAGAGAGGGTCGGGAATTTCTTTCCACCGGAAAAACAACGAGGTCCCGCAGTTGCGGGACCCGTTGTTCTCTGAAGGCCTGGGGCGGCCCTCATTCGGGGTCACTGGAGCAGGCTCAGGGCGAGCTGGGGCTGGACGTTGGCCTGCGACAGGATCGACACAGCGGCCTGCTGGAGGATCGAGTTGCGGGTCAGGTCAGCGGTTTCCTTCGCGACGTCCACGTCGCGGATACGCGACTCGGCTGCAGCGAGGTTCTCACGGGCGCTCTGGATCGACGCGTATGCCGAACCGAGGCGGTTCTGGGCAGCACCCATCGCACCACGAGCCGTGTTGACGGTGTCGATGGCCGCGTCGATGTCGGCGAGCGCCGCAGCGCCGCCGCCGGCCGCCGTCACGTCGATGGTGTTGACTCCGAGCGTCGTCGTCGAGGTGTCCTGCAGCGTGATGTCGATCGTTTCGCCCGAATCCAGGCCGACCTGAATCGAAGCAGAGGCGGTCGAACCGTCGAGCAGCGCGATGTTGTTGAACTCGGTCGAGCTGGAGATGCGATCGAGCTCTTCGGTGAGCTGATCCATTTCCGTGTCGATCGTGGTCAGGTCGGTCGCGCTGAGCGTACCGTTGGAGGCCTGCATGGCCAGTTCCCGCATACGCGTCAGGATGTTGCTCGCTTCGTTCAGCGCACCTTCGGCGGTCTGAACCAGCGAGATGCCGTCCTGGGCGTTGCGGCCAGCCGCATCGTAAGAGCGGATCTGCGAGCGCATGCGCTCGCTGATGCCCAGACCGGCGGCATCGTCAGCGGCCGTCGCGATGCGCAGGCCGGACGAAAGACGGGCGTAGTTGCCTTGGAGGCGGCCCGTCACGGAGTTGAGGTTGCGCTGCGCGGTGAGCGAAGCGACGTTGGTATTGACACGAAGTCCCATGTTGCGTTCCTTGGAAAGAAATCACGGTCAATGCACACATTGGTGCATCCCAGAGTCAGTTCTTGTTGCCGGATGTCGAGTAAGGATCGCGGGTGGGCGGCATGTGTTGGCACGACGACATGCGCTTTCCCGGGTGTGCACGATCCGCTCGACATCCACCGGACTCGGGATGTTCTGCGTTACCCGGCTGGTCCTGATGCAGGCTGCCTGACGCTCCGCGGGGCACGTGTGCGATCAGCAGCCGCACCCAGGAGGATTCGGCGATCGCATTTGCGGAGCATCCTGCAATGACGCGCGGATTGCGCGTTCATCAGGGCGGGTTCTGAATAAGAAAGAGCTCGAGCTGCGGTTGAGAGGCTCGCTGCAGGTGGGAGGACCGCCTCACGACGGCCCCCCCATTTCAGCGATCGGCACTAGAGGCCGAGTTCCGTCAACCTTGGAGCAGGCTCAGGGCGATTTGCGGTTGCGTGTTGGCCTGTTGCAGGACCGACACGGCCGCTTGTTGCATGATGGAGTTGCGGGTCAGGTCCGCCGTTTCGTTGGCAACATCCACGTCGCGGATGCGGCTTTCGGCGGACGAGAGGTTCTCGCGGGCGTTGGCGATGCTCGCCACCGCGCTCTGCAGGCGGTTCTGGGCTGCGCCCATTTCACCACGGCTGGTGTTGACCGTGTCGATGGCGGTGTCGATCGCGCCCAGGGCTGCGGCTGCACCGGCTGCTGTGGTCAGGTCGACCGCGTTGACCGCCAAGGTCGTCGTCGACGTGTCCTGCAGGGTGATGTCGATGATCTCACCTGAGTTGATGCCGACCTGGATCGAGGCGGTGGCCGTCGAGCCGTCAAGAAGCGCGATGCCGTTAAATTCGGTCGAGGAGGAGATACGGTCGAGTTCCTCGATGAGCTGATCGACTTCGGCGTCGATCGTGGTACGGTCGGTTGTGCTGAGGGTGCCGTTGGAGGCTTGGATGGCCAGCTCCCGCATGCGCGACAGGATGTTGCTCACCTCGTTCATCGCGCCTTCCGCAGTCTGGACCAGCGAGATGCCGTCCTGAGCATTGCGGCCGGCGGCCGAGTACGAGCGGATCTGCGAGCGCATGCGCTCCGAGATCGCCAGACCGGCGGCATCATCCGCGGCGGTGGCGATGCGCAGGCCCGAGGACAGGCGGGTGTAGTTGCCTTGCAGGCGGCCGGTCACCGTCGACAGGTTGCGCTGCGCGGTGAGAGAGGCAATGTTGGTGTTGACACGAAGTCCCATGACGATTTTCCTTTGTTTCCCGGTCTCTAGTGGTTCGCTGAGGTTGTCCGCACCCCGGTAAAGCGCGGACACCGGGGTTCTCGGAGGCTGCGCGCGGCGCATGAGCGGGTTCGGCGGATTTCCTGCGATCAGGCCTCCGTCGGAAGAAGATTCCAACTCCTGCGCAACTGCCCCCTTTATTCCTGGCTCGCCGGAGGCTCGAATGGCCTCATGGCCTCAATACTCGTCGTCGATGACGATCGCGGAGCCCGCGGCAGCCTTTCGGCGCTCTCGCGGGCGCTGGGCCATGAGACCATGGAGGCCGAAGATGCGGAGCAGGGCCTCAACCTGTGCTCACGTACATCTGTGGATGTCGTGCTGCTCGATCTGCACTTGCCCGGTCGCAGCGGCCTGGAGGCGCTGCCCGACTATCTGAATCTGGCCGGTCATCCGGGCGTGATCATGCTCACCGGACTTGCGGACATTCCCACGGCCGTATCCGCAATGCGCGCCGGAGCGAGCGACTTCCTTGAGAAGCCGATCCAGCTCGAAACGCTGGAGCGCTCGTTGACGCGACTGCTCGCCGGTCGTTCGGTGCTGAAGGAGCGCGATCGGCTGCGCGGCGAGGTGGCCCGGCTCTGCGCTGGCCCCATGCTGGGCCGCTCGCGCATGATTCTGCAGGTTTCCCAGACCATCGATCGGGTGGCGGCAACGCCCCGCACCACCGTGCTCATCATCGGCGAATCCGGGGTAGGCAAGGAGTTGGTTGCGCGCTCGGTGCATGAACGTTCCGCACGATCGAGCGGTCCTTTCGTCGCGCTCAACTGCGCAGCGCTGGCTGAAGGCATGCTCGAGGCCGAACTGTTCGGTTACGAGGGAGGAGCTTTCACCGGTGCGCTGCCCAAGGGCAAGGAAGGTCTGATCGCCGCCGCCGAAGGCGGCTCGCTGTTCCTGGACGAGATCGGTGAACTGCCGCTTGATCTGCAGGCAAAGCTGCTGCGTGTGCTGCAGGAGCGCACATATCGCCGCATCGGCGCGCCCTCCGATCGCCGGATGGACGTCCGCATCCTCGCTTCCACCAATCGTGATCTGGAACAGATGATCACACAGGGGCGTTTCCGCGAGGATCTGTTCTACCGCCTCAATGTGATGTCGATTCGCGTGCCCGCATTGCGTGAGCGGCCGGAAGACATCCCGCTGCTCGCCGAACACTTCGTGGCGCAATTCCGCGTCGAACTCGGACGCGGCCCTCTGCGGATCGCGCCTGGGGCGATGCAGCGCATCCTCGCCTGGCGCTGGCCGGGGAATGTGCGGGAGTTGCGCAATGCCATGGAGCGCGCCGTATTGATGTGCGATGGTGAAGAATTGCGACCGGAGCACGTTTTCCCCTCCGGTGACCACCCTGTGACGCAGGGATCGGTCGAACCGGACGGAGATCGCTCGCTGCGGGCGATGGAACGGCGTTTGATCTCCAGGGTCCTGGAGGAAGTTCAGGGCAACCGCAGCGAGGCGGCGCGGATTCTGGGCGTCAACCGGGCGACGCTTTACAACAAGCTCAAGGCTTACGAGCTGTCCTGAGGCGGATACGGCTCCCCTTGCCGTCTCGAGCTCGCCGAAGCGGCGCAGTGGACTCCATCGGACGCCTGGCCGGGCGGTGAAGGGTGCCCCTTCAATAGTCAGACGGTGTCGCCTCCTAGACCTCGCGTATTTCCTGAAACTTCGAGTCCCGGGACGGGGAGCAGTCTCCCCTGAACCCCCTTTCCAGGCCCCTCCAGCGGGGTTTTTCCCGTACCTGGAAAGAAGTTCCGGAAAGAACCGCCGGGAGGTAAAGCCTTTCCGGGTTCCTGTCGACACAGGCGGTGGAAGCAAGTTCCACCATGTCTCTCTCCGCACCCAAGCCCCTGCGCATCCTGCTCGCCGACAACGACGGTGCCGCGATGCAGACGATCGCTTCGGCCCTGCGTCGCCGCGGTCATCAGGTTCAGGTCACCGACTGCATCGAGGCCGCCTCGAACACGGATGCGGAAGTGCTGGTCTGCGATCTTCCGCTCGCGCTTCAGGCTCTGGAGTGCCTGCGCCAACGCGGAGTCGCAACGCGCGCGATCGTTCTGGCGGAACGCCCGACGAGTGATGACTGCCGTCAGGTTGCGGCACTGGGCGCGCTCGAAGTGCTCGCCAAGCCCTTCCGGCTGGGCGAACTGGTGCGCGCGATCGAAACACCTGCGGCACCCCTCCCCCAGCGCACGAACAGCGCGGCGGGCGCGCTGCTGGAGCGCAGCTACCGTGCCATGCCCGGCGCGGCGGTTCAGGCGGCACGCGATGTCAGTGCGGTGGCCCTGCGCTGCGGCGTGGGTCCTGCGACGCGTGCACGCATCGGTTCGGCGATCGCCGAAATCGTCGAGAATGCCTGCACGCACGGTTATGCCGGCGGTGAGGGCACGATCGAACTGGCGGCGCGCTTTGAGCGCGCGGATCTGCTGATCACGATCCGCGACGCGGGTTGCGGCTTTGATGCCACTTTGGACAACACGGATCCCACGGCCGAGACCCGCGGCATCGCCCGCGCGCGTGCTCTGGCCGAGGAAATCGGCATCGAGAGCACTCCCGGCGTCGGCACGCGTGTCGAACTCGTCTTCCGCACCAGCCACGTCGGCTTCGACGAGAACGGCGCGGTTGACCTCTCTGATCATGACTTCTTCACCCCGGAACTGGCCCGTCGCGTGCTCGAGGCTCTCGAGCTCGATCCGCGCGGCCAGGTCTTTGAGCTGTCCCCTGCGCTGGCCGTCGTCGTCGGACGCCTGCTGAGCGCGCAGGTGGGCATGCCCGATCGCAACGCGGAGGTGCGTCGCTGACCATGAGCGCGGAGCAGACCAGCACCAAGCCCAGGACCGCGTCGGAAGACGAGGATCTGTTCGATTTCCCCGTCATCGAGATGAAGCTCGAGGGCGAGGCCGAGCCGCGTTCGCCCATGCCAGCGGCCAAGCCCGCTGCGGCTGAGGGCGGCGCCGGCGCCGTGCTGGGTGCGCATGCCCCCGGTGCGCAGGCAGCGAGTGCGACGGCAGCCCCTTCGGCAGCCGCTGCAACGGCCGCTGCGGCAGCCGCAACAACGACGGCAACGACATCCAGCGCTTCCAAGACCTCACCGGTGGTCACCCCCGCTGCCGCCGGCACCGCTGCACAACCCGAGTCCCCCGCCCGCACGACGCAGACCCTGCGTCCCCTGCTGATCGGACTCGCGGTCTTCGCCCTGATCAATCTCGTCTGCATGGCCTTCTTGTGGAACGCAAGCCAATCGCTTCAGCAGGGCCTCGAACAACTGCGTCACAGCGCGGCGCAGATTCCTCAGACCGCGCCGGCGCAGCAGACCGCGCAAGCCGATGCTCCGGTCAGCACGACTCCCGCGCCGGCCCCCGCTCCCGTTCTCGCGCCGATGGAATCCTTCGATGCGACGGCCCTGCGTCTCGCCCGCGAAGAGATCCGCACCGGTAACTCGGGTGCCGCGCGCCGCCGCCTTGCCCAGCTGCTCGCGGTGATCGACCGTGTCGATCCGCAACAGCGCGCGGGCGTGGAAGCCGATGCCCTCTATCTCAGCGCCCAAGCGCTCGAGGCCGAACTCAAGCAGCGTCAGGGAGGCAAGCCGTGATCTTCACCGCCCTGCTGCTCGGTTGCCTTGCTGCGCAGGATTCCGCGGCACAGACCCCGTCCACTCATCTGCGCGCGCGCATGAGCGATGGTCAGCTTCTGATCAGCGCGGATTGCGTGGGCGTGGATCCGCGCGCGCTGATGATGGAACTCGCACAACTCTCGCAACGCGAGCTTGTCGGCGCGCAGGCGCTGCCGCCGGCCCAGCCGCTGACCCTCGCATTCACCGACCGACCGCTCAACTGGACGGCGCAGACGCTCGCCAACAGCGCCGGCTGGCATGCGCAGGTGCGCGCGGACCGCATCCAGATAGCCAATGAGGATCTCGGCCGACTGGAGATCGCCGAGCTCGAAACGCGCGTGCAGGCCGCGGCCTTGCGCGCACTCAAGGTCAACTCGACCCACCGCGACGCGCCGCGCGCAGAGCTGACGCTGGGCGACATTCAGGAAGGCCACGGCAACCTGCAGGCGGCTCTTGGCCACTTCCGTGCCGCGATCGAGCGCGATCCGAACGGAGCCCTGGCGCCCAAGGCGCTGATGCGCGCCGGCAACACGCACGCGCGCCTCGGACAACACGCTCAGGCGATCGAGTGCTTCTCGACGGTCGTGGGTCACCCCCACGCCCGCGAAGAGCAGGCTGGTGCCCGACTGGAACTGACGCGCGCGATCGCCGCGAACGGCGACGGCACACAAGCGCTGTTCCTGCTCGACTCGCTCGACAGAACATCGCCGGCCGTCAACGACGAAGAGCGCCAGACGCGCGAGTACGTGCGTGCACTCGCCAGCCTGCGCGCCGATCACCGTGCGGAGGCGCTGGAAGCACTGACCCGTGCGGAGCAGCAAGGCATCCGTCCGGAATGGACACTGACCGCTCACCAGCTGCGCGCAGAAGTGCTCGCCCACTTCGGTCGCAACGCGGATGCCGCCGTGGCCTGGCTGGCCGTCGGCAAGCACACCACCGGCGATGCGCAGGCTCAGGCCTGGATTCACGCCGCCGAGCAGAGCCTGCTCGCCGGCGATGCGGTGGGCGTGTTCATGATTCAGCGTCTGGCGAAGGACAGCACCGCTGCGGCCGCGCTGGCGACTCACGCCGAGCAGGCACGCAAGCAGCTCGGACTGGGTTCGCACATCGATGGTGCCGCGGGTGATCTGCTCGAGATCGCCTGGCGCGCGATGGAAGCCGGCCGCGCTCAACAGGCGGTCGCTGCGCTGGAACAGGCCTATCCCCTGCGCGAGCAGCGCGATCCGGATTCGCGACTCGATCTGGTGCTGCTGTATGCGCGCGCTCTGGGCGCCAACGCCCAACTGGATCGCGCGCTCGAAGTGCTGCGCCTGGAGGGCCAAGGCGTCACCGATCGCGCGGTGCTCGATCGCCTGTGCCACACGGCGGGAACCCTGCTGGAAAACGCCGGCCGTCATGCGGAGGCCTTCGAGGCCTTCGGAGGAAAGCTCTGATGCTCAAGTATCAATCCGTTCTCGCGGCTGCTGCGGGTGCAATGCTGCTCGTCCCCACTTTTGCCACGCAGGAACAGGGCGTCGGCGGTCTCGAGCGCTCGCTCAATGAGACGATCCGCGCGCTGGAAGCTCTGGCGGGCATCCAGCAGGGCGTGGAGCAGCGCGCGCCCAACGCCGTGGCGCTGGTGCTGCAGGCAACCGAGCCTGCGCAGGCGGATGCCAAGGCACGCGATGCGCAACTCGTCACGCTGCGCGATGAAGTCAACCGCCTGCAGGGCGTCGCCGATCGCATGGCGAGCCCCGCTGTGCAGCCCGAAGTCCTGGCGGACCTGCTGCAGGCCCAGCCGGAGCAGGCCAAGCGCCTGAGCGTGAGCACGGGCCTCTCGACGCAGGATCGCGGCGCGTTGGCCGTCGGCGCGGCCGGCACAGGCATGAACAACCCCACCGTCCTCCCGAGTGCGCCGGTGGCGACCGTCTATACCGAAGCAGACACCATTCGTCAGGCCCAGACGCTCTACAAGAGCGGCCGCTATGCGGACTGCGTCGTCTTCCTCGACGGCAAGAATGCTGATCTGGAAGCGGTTTGGTGGCGCGCGCGCGCCCTCGAGCAGCTGAAGCGCTGGCCCGAGGCCATCGACGGCTACAAGCAGGCCTCCGGCTCGAAGGACGCGGTGCTGGCCCGTCGCGCCAAGCAGGATCTCGAGTTCCTGCAGTGGAAGCGCGACTACCAGCTCAAGAAGAACGAAGTGGCCGGCACCAGCGGCCAGAAGGACAGCCAGTGAGCGAGCCCATCGTTCAATCCGCCGGTACGAGCGCTGATCTGGAGCTGGGCGAAGTGCTGAACTCGCTCTCCTCCATCTCGGAGAGCCTGCTGGAAAGCTACACGCTGCTCGCGGAGCGCGCCCGCGCCCTCGAAGGCGAGCTCGCCACCAAGAACGCGGAACTCGAGCGCAAGGTGCTCGAAGCCGAGGCGATGCGCGCGCACCTGGAGACGGTGCTGGGCGCTCTGCCGACGGGTGTCGTCGTGCGCGACGGCGCCGGCCGCATCGTGCGCGTCAATCCGGCCGTCTGTGCGATTCTGGAGACGACCGAGCAGGAACTTCTGGAGCACAACGGTCACCCCGAGCTGCTCGGGCACGAGGCCATCGGGCAGGCGCGCGAGATTCAGCTCGCCGGCGGCCACTCGCGCATCGTGGAGCAGCGCTGGACGGACTTCCACACCGCCAGCGGTGTCTCCGGCTCGGTGGAGCTGGTCGACGACCGCACGGATTACGCGCACCTGACCGAACGCCTGCACAGCGTCGACAAGCTGGCCGCTCTGGGCAGCATGGCCTCGGGCATCGCGCACGAGATCCGCAACCCGATGAACGCCGTTCGCGGATACGCCGAGCTGTTCCGTCGCGAGTTCGACGCCGAATCGCGCCAGGGCAAGTGGGCCTCCAAGATCTGCGAAGGCGTGGATGAGGCCGACGCGATCATCTCGAACATGCTGAGCTTCGGCTCGCCCGAGAAGCTCCGCCGCGACAGCGTCTGCGCGGCCGAACTGGTCGCAAGCGCGATCGAGCTTGCCCAGCGCTCAATCCCCGCCGGTGTCAAGCAGAGCCTGTGGAGCATCCAGTCCAGCGTGGACTGCCCCGACTTCCAGGCCGACCGCATCAAGCTGCGTCAGGCTCTGCGCAACCTCGTTGCGAACGCGATCCAGGCCCAGCCCGAAGGCGGACAGGTCCACATCACCTGCGCACTGCGCGCGGGCGAGATCGTGTTCGACATCTGCGACGCCGGCCCGGGCATTCCCGCGGATCTGCGCCGGCGCGTTGTCGATCCGTTCTTCACCACGCGAGCCGAAGGCACCGGCCTCGGACTCGCTCTCGTGCACACGATCGCCGAACTACACGGCGGTCGCCTCGAAGTGTCCCCCGCGCCTGCGCCTGCCCACCTGGGCGGCGGAGCGCAACTGATCCTCAAAGTCCCCTACCACAACTGCAAGTGAGCCGAACGATGTCGATCCAAAGCATCATGATCGTTGATGATGACAAGCTGAGCCGCGAATTCCTGATCGAGGCTGTGACCCAGCTGGGTTACAAGGCAATCGAAGCGAAGAGCGGTGCGGAGGCCCTCGACAAGGCCCGCCAGAGCACTCCGGACCTGATGATCACGGATCTGCGCATGCCCGGCATGGACGGCATCGAGCTGGTCAGGTCGATGCGCAGCCAACACCCCGACCTGCCTGCCGTGCTCCTGACGGCCCAAGGCTCGCTGGAGTCGGCCGTTCAGGCCCTGCGCAGCGGTGCCGCGGACTTCCTGCTGAAGCCCTGCACCCCGGACGCCCTCGAGGTGGTCATCGAGCGCATCGACCGTACCACGCGTCTGATGCGTGAGAATCAGTATCTGCGCAGCGAGATCGTCGGCGAAAGCTCCCCCAGCATCATCGGTGAGAGCCCGCTGATGGCCGAGACCCTGCGCAATGCCGCGCGCATCTCCCGCTCGAAGGGTACGGTGCTGATCACCGGCGAGAGCGGCACGGGCAAGGAGAAGATCGCCCAGTACATCCACCAGAACAGCCCGCGCGCCAACGGTCCGTTCATCCGCGTCAACTGTGCGGCCCTGTCAGAGCAGCTCCTGGAGAGCGAGCTCTTCGGCCACGAGCGCGGTGCCTTCACCGGCGCGCACAAGACCCGTGAAGGTCGCTTCGAGCTCGCCGACGGCGGCACGCTGCTGCTCGACGAGATCGGTGAGATCTCGCCGTCGCTGCAAGCCAAGCTGCTGCGCGTCCTGGAAGAGGAAGAGTTCGAGCGCGTCGGCGGCACCGCCACCCTCAAGGTTGATGTGCGCGTGATCGCAACGACCAACCGCGATCTGCACGCCGAAGTCAAGGCCGGCCGCTTCCGCGAGGACCTTTACTACCGCCTGCATGTCCTGCCGATCCAGCTGCGCCCCCTGCGCGAGCGCGTCGAGGACATCCAGCCGCTCGCGCTGCACTTCGCCCAGCACTACGCCAAGAACGCCGGCCTCGAGACGCCGACCTTCACGCAGACGGCGATGGAGTGCCTGCAGGCTTGGCACTGGCCCGGCAATGTCCGTGAGCTCGAGAACGTGATTCAGCGCGCCGTCGTGATGCTGCGCCACTCCAACATCGATCTCGCAGACCTGAGCTTCGGCCCGGCCGCGGTCGGCGAAGAGTCCCAGACGGGCACGGTTCCCACGTCGAGCAGCATGCCGACCGAGAACCTCGGCCCGGCGCTCGCCAACCGCACGATCGAGGAGATCGAGCGGGTCGCGATCCTTGCCACGCTCAGCTCGACGAGGGGCAACAAGACGGAAGCTGCGCGCCGCCTGGGCGTCACGGCGCGCACCTTGTCCAACAAGATGAAGCTGTGGCGTTCGACGGGTCTGGTGGCCTGAACCACAAGTCGCGACGAGAGGAGTGCCTGCCATGGATATCGGTGGTGATCAGTCCAAGCTGCTCTTGAAGCTGATGTCGGCCAGCTCTCTGCGAGGCCGGGTGCTGGCGAACAACATCGCCAATCAGAACACACCCGGCTTCCAGAGGCAGCTCGTCCGCTTCGAGGAGCTGCTCACCGACTCCATGGCACAAGGTCGCGATCCTCTCACGGTCGAGCCGAGCGTCGAGTTCGACAAACTGACGCCAGCCGGCCCTGACGGGAACAACGTCAGCCTCGAAGTCGAGAACAGCGCCGCGCGGGAAAACCGCCTGCTGTTCGAGCTGTACGCGCAGATCTTCCAAAGCCGCATGGGGCTCATTCAGAGCGCCATCGAGTCCTCGCGCTGATTCCGAGCAAGGAGCCTGACATGACATCCATCCGCGACATGTTCACCACGCTGCGCATCTCCGCTTCCGGCACCGCCGCCGAGCGCATGCGCATCGATGTGATCTCCCGCAACATCTCCCACGCCGAAGTGACCCAGATGCCGGACGGCAGCGGTCCTTACCGGCGCCAGGTGGTGAGCTTCGCACCGATCCTGGATCAGAACCGCAACGGCCAGTCGGTCGGCGTGCAGGTGCGCGGAATTCTCCCCGACATGCAGACTCCCATGCAGACGCTCAACGACCCCTCGCACCCGGACGCCAACGAACAGGGGCTCGTGACGTTGCCCAACGTCAACGTCACGCAGGAGATGGCGGATCTGATCGGCGCGATGCGCGCCTATGAAGCCAACCTGAACGTTCAGGACGGTTTCATTCGGAGCGCCGAACGAGCGCTGCGCATCGCGCAGTGATGATCAAGACGAAGGAGGAGTGAGCCATGGTGGAACGCATTGGAGGAGGCTCGCTGGCCAAGGCAGCGATCGAGGCGGCGCTCAAGCGCCAGGCGGAGCTGCGCTCGCGCCTGCAGCAGCCTGAAACGGACTTCGCGAGCCAGCTGGGAGCCGGTGCCGCCGGGTCGGCCGGCCCCTCGAGCGGGCCTGCCAGCGTGGCAGGCACCCCCACTGAACCCAGCCTGCTCCAGCAGGTCAATCAGGAGGTGCGGGCCTCCGACCGGCTCACGGAGCAGGTTCTGACGGGTCAGGTGACCGATTTCGCCCAGGCTGCTGCACAACTGAAACAGTCCGACCTCGCTTTCCGTTTTGCCCTCGAGGTCAGAAATAAATTCGTCGATGCATACCGGGAAGTCATGCGCATGAGCGTGTGAGCCCTGAGACGAGACACCCATGAAAGACAACCTCCAAGGCCTCTTCGAACAGCTCAAGAACATGGGCGGCGCCACCAAGGCGATCCTCGCCCTGTCCTTCCTGCTGGTGGCGGCGGTGATCGGGCTCGTCACCTACAGCGCGAACGCGCCCCACTTCCGGCTGCTCTACTCGGGTCTCGACGCACGGCAGCTGGCGGCAGTCCAGTCCGCGCTGGCCGGAGGCAACATCCGCTACGAAGTCAGCCAGCCGCCGGGTCCCTTCGTCGTGCAGGTCGAGGACGCGCAGTACTACCAGGCGCAGAACCTCGTCGCGATCGCCGGAGCGATGGAAGTCGCTCCCGAAGGCATTCAGGCCAATCAAGCCGGTGCGACGGATGTGTTCCTGTCCGCCGGCGAGCGTCAGCAGAACTCGCTCAAGCGCGAATGGCAGGAACTCGAGAAGCAACTGCAGGAGCTGGCTTTCGTGCAGCGCGCACGCGTCAGCACTTCGATTCCCGAGACCAGCGCCCTGCGCCGCAGCACGCCGATGACCGTCGCCGTGACGCTGCAGCTGCGCAATGTGACCGATCTCTCACGCAGCCAGTCGCAGGCGGTCGCCAAGCTGGTTCGTTACCGCTTCAACGTACCGGCAGAGAACGTGGTCATCTGTGATCAGGACGGCCGTAGCCTCTACGACGGCACGCAGGAATCCGGCCTGGGTGCCGTCGCCAACGAACTCTTCGATCACAAGTCGCGCTACGACTCCGAGCTTGCCCGCCGCACCAACGAGGTGCTCGCGCGCGTCTTCGGACCCGGACTGGCGCACATCGTCGTGAACTCGGAGTGGAGTCACGCCCGACGCGAGAGCATCAAGGAGACCGTTGATCCGGCCAACAAGGCCGTGGTCTCCAAGACGGAGAGCAAGACATCCGCGCCCGGCGCCGCGCCTTCGGCCGCCGGCGGCGTGCCCGGGGTGGCCGGTTTCGGCGTCGACAACGCGGCTCCTGGTGCGCAAGCGAACCCTGCCAGCGGCGTTGCCACGACCTCCGAAGTGCGCCAGAACACGGTCGTCGGCAAGGAAACCAGCCTCGTCAGCGAGGAAGCACCCGAGCTGCAGCGCCTCACGGTTTCGCTGTTCCTCGACGCCAGCATCGAAGACAAGCGCGCGGACCTCGAGAAGGTCGTCAAGACCTCGGTGGGCTTCGTCGAGCAGCGCGACGCGCTTGGCTCCCTGGCGGCCCCCTTCGCCACGCTCAAGCGCGATGATCAGGGCAAGCTGCTGCCCCCGCCCGAGCCGCTGCCGGTGGAAGGACCCTCGCGGATGACCGAGCTGCTGGTCGAGCGCGGTGTCGAATTGGTTGCAGCCGTGATCTTCCTGTTCGTGCTGCTCAAGGCGCTCAAGCGCAAGCCTCATGACGGTATGCAGCTGGGCACCGCCGGCGGCAGCGGACCGGAAGGCGGTCTGGGCGGCATCGATGAAATCGAAGACCCGCGCATTCGGGAGATGATGGCCCGCCGTCAGATCGACGAGCTCGTCAAGAACGACCCTGAGCGCGTGTCCCTGATCCTCTCGCGCTGGGTTGCCGAGGACATGAAGGCCTCGAGGAACTGAGATGGCGGACAAGCAAACTAACGAGCCCGCAGCCCCTCTGCCCTCCACGCAGAAGGTCGCAGCCTTTCTGCTGAGTCTCGACAAGCAGAGCTCCGCGAAGATCCTGAAGCTGCTCGATGCCAAGATCCTCCCCGATGTCGCCACCGCGATGACCCAGCTCGATGAGCGGCTCTCGAAGAGCACGGAGATCGACGGCGTCTACCGCGAGATCTCCCGCAAGCTGAACATCGGCGTCGGCGTCCGCTCGCAGGATGAGCACCAGCTCGCGCAGATCCTCGAGGCAGGATTGGGCAAGGACGGCGCGCGCAATGTGCTGCAGCAGATCGAGGAACGCCGTCGCATCGAGCGTCCCTTCGCACTGCTGGAGGAGGAGCGCGTGCACCTGCTTGCCGCGGCCCTGCGTGAGGAATCGAACGCGGTGATCGCAGTCGTGCTGGCGCACAGCGCGCCTGAGCGCTCGGCCGAGGTGCTCGCAACACTGGAGCCCGAGCGGGCGCTGGATGTCGTGATGCGCATGGCATCCATTCAGCCGCCGGCCACGGAAACGCTGCTGTCGATCGCCGGCGAGATCCACCAGCGCATTCAGGACATCGCCAAGCGCCCCAAGGCGCCTGACGCAACGCTCGCGATCCGCACCGTCGCGCAGATGCTGACCTTCACCGGAGAGACGGTCGAGAAATCGGTCATCGGCGGGATCGTCGACAAGGACGAGCCTCTGGGCCAGCAGGTCAAGGAAGCGATGTTCACCTGGGACAACCTGGCCGAGGTCGACAAGCGCGGCATGCAGAAGATCCTGGGCTCGATCGAGACCAAGACGCTGGCGATCGCGCTGAAGGGCTGCAGCCCCGAGGTCGAGACCAACATCCTCAACAACATCTCCGAGCGCGTCCGCACCATGGTTGCCGACGAGCGCGAGCTGGCCGGCGCCCTGCCGATGAAGACGATCGTCGAGGCGCGCAACGAGATCATGAAGGTCGTCCGAGCGATGATGGAAGCAGGCGAGTTCAAGCCCGCGAAGGCAGGTGAAGAGCTTGTCAGCTGACGCACACATCCTGCTCGGAGGCAATGCGGCTGTGCGTTCCGCCCGGCTGGTCACCGTCGACGAAGCCGCGCTGCGCACTCGCTGGAACCAGGAACTCGAGGCCAGAAGCTTCGCCAACGGCCGCGCACAGGGACAGCGCGAGGCTTTGGCAAGCCTCGCCCCGCTCCTCGAACGCGCGGTGGCCGATCTGGACGCACAACGCGAGCAGGCACTCGCCCGCCTTGCGCAGGATGCCGCCACGCTGGCTGTGGAAATCGCGCGCGAGCTCACGCGTTCCGAGATCCGTGCCGGCCGGCACGACATCGAGCGGATCGTGCGCGAGGCACTGGCTGCATCCGGCGTGGGCCGCGGTGAAGCGCTGGTGCACGTGCATCCTTCCGACGCCGCCCGACTGGCGGAAGTGCCCTTCCGCGCCAATACGCGCATCGAAGCGGATCCGGCCCTGCGCGCTGGCGATGTGCACGTGACCTGCGCTCAGGGCGTGCTGGTGCGCGAGATCGACGAGGCGCTGGGCAGCCTGCGCGAGCGCCTGCGCCAGGAGCTCTGCCCGTGAACGCAGCGCTCTTCGAGCTTGAGCGTCTGCGCCCTCTGATTCAGGCCGCCGGCAAGCCGCTGTATCGCGGGCGTGTGGCGAATGTCTCGGGCATGCTGGTCGAAGCGACCGGTGTGCCTGCCGCCGTCGGAGAACTGTGCCGGATCCAGCGCGGCGCCCAAGGCCCGATCGAGGCCGAAGTCGTCGGCTTTCGCGGCTCACAGACGCTGCTGATGCCGCACGGTGACGTGCAGGGCATCGCACCCATGCAGGAAGTCGTCGCCCTGGGACGGCCTTTCAGCATCGCCGTCGGCAACGAACTGCTCGGGCGCACGCTTGACGGGCTCGGCAAGCCCATCGACGGCGGTGCGACGCTGCACCCGCGAGATATCCGCGCCGTGCGCGTCGACTCGCCGGATGCGCTTTCGCGTCCGCCGATCGAGGAGACGCTGCAAACGGGGGTGCGCGTGATCGACGGGCTCAACACGATCGGTCGCGGCCAGCGCATCGGCATCTTCGCCGGTTCAGGCGTAGGCAAGTCGACGCTGCTCGGCCAGATCACGCGCGGTACGGATGCGGACGTGACGGTGGTGTGTCTCGTCGGCGAGCGCGGACGCGAAGTCGGCGGCTTTGTGCGCGAAGTGCTCGGAGATGAGGGCATGCGCAAGGCCGTGCTGGTGGTCGCAACTTCCGACCGCTCCCCCATCGAACGCTACATGGCCCCCTTCGTCGCGATGACCGTCGCGGAGCACTTCCGCGACCAGGGCCTCAACGTCCTGCTCGTGATGGACTCGGTCACCCGCTTTGCGCTCGCGGCGCGCGAGATCGGCCTTGCAGCCGGCGAACCGCCGACCGTGCGCGGCTTCCCGCCGAGTTTCTTCGCCGTGATTCCCAAGCTCGTGGAGCGCATGGGAAGGACACCGCTTGGCAGCATCACCGGACTGCTGACCGTGCTCGTCGACGGCGACGATCCCAACGAGCCGGTATCGGACACGCTGCGCGGTCTGCTCGACGGACACATCCATCTCTCGCGTTCGATCGCACAGAGCGGCATGTTCCCCGCAGTCGACGTGCTGCAGAGCCTCTCGCGCCTTATGCCGAGCCTCGCGAACCGTGAAGAGCTGGCCAGTGCCGGATTCGTGCGCTCGTGCCTGGCTGCATGGAAGGAAGGCAAGGACCTCGTCGAGATCGGAGCCTATCGTCCCGGTACGAACCCGCGACTGGACACTGCCATGGCGCACATGGAAGCCATTCAAGCCTTCCTCCGACAGGACATGCATGAACACTCTCCGCTTGCGGAAACCCGCGAATTGCTCGCCTTGCTGAGCGGAGCGGCGAAGTCATGAAGGGGTTCTCCTTCCGTCTGCAGCGGCTGCTGCGCGTGCGTGAGCTCGAAGAGCAGGCGGCACGCGAGCGCTGGGCACTGCAGGAACGCGAAACACAGGCTGCGCGAACGCAGGCCGAGGCTGCGCGTCAGGCCAAGCGCGACGCCTGGCAGGAGCTGCGCAGCAAGGCGGATCGCCCGCTGCAGCGCCTCGCGCTGGAACAGACTCTCCCGGGACTCGATCTGCGGCTGCAGAGCTGCCGCGATCGACTCGATGCCGCGCAGCAGCGCGCGGAGTCCGAACGCAGGGCCTGGGTGCAGGAGCGAGCCCGCGTCCAGAGCCTTGAGCGCCTGAAGGAGCGCGATGCCACGCAATTCCGCGCGGATGCGCTGCAGCGCGAGAACGCGATTCTCGACGAGGTGGCTTCCGGCCGCGAGGCACGCAAGGCCGCCGCCGATTCGGCCGATGAGAACAAGCGAGGTGATGAGCAATGAATAACGCCGCGAAGTACGCACTGCTGGCCGGGGGCGGCCTCGTCCTGACCTTCGGATCCTTTGTCACCTTCGCCGCGCTCTCCGGAGCGCCGCTGCACGAGGTGGCGCTGCTGAACGCTTTCGTTCCCGCACCGGCGGCATCGGGTACCGACCGGGAAACGGCTGACGAAGACCGGTCGGCTCCCGTGACGGCCTCAACCCCCGCCGCTGTGCTTGCGACAACGGCTCAGACCGAACGCCAGCCCAGTGCCCGGGCGATCGAAGCGAGCATGGGCGCGCTCGGGGCCTTCGTGATCCCCGCCCCCTACAGCAGCGAGGAGTTCAACGAGCTTCAGAA
>Ga0209668_10000076_pt1 | contig 38277 bp, 51 predicted proteins | sample FrelakmetPLP11PL_FD_187150 | JGI IMG/M metagenome (GOLD analysis project Ga0209668, IMG submission 187150) | Freshwater lake sediment microbial communities from the University of Notre Dame, USA, for methane emissions studies - PLP11 PL (SPAdes)... | ecosystem: Environmental > Aquatic >...
ATCAATACTTGCTAAATCACCTGCAACACCTGGAAGGACTTTATCAGCTTTGTCTGCTGATTTCAAAGAAGTGTACAAGACTGTGGCACTAGGGGCGCTAGCGTCATCAACTTTGAATCCAGAATCAATACATTGACCGTCTGAATCCAATTTTACAAGGTTTCCAGCCACAACAGGATTTACCAAATCCATTTTACTAGCAATTGCTGCATTTAAGCCTGCTGCTGTTCGAATAACATTTGTTAAATCAGTCATTTGCGAATCACTAATTTTAAAATTAGTTGTTTTCACTTGACCTCGATCGTCTGAAGAAATGATGTCACTAGATCCTCGACATAAATTTTGTTTTTGTTGTAATGGATCAAAACTTTTGTAAAAAGACATTTTTATTTAGACCATTATTTTAAATGTACTAGATCATAATTTGAAAAATGATTTAAATGTGATAAAGAAAGATATTTTAAATATTTAACTATTTCATTTTTAGTAAAAAATCTGTGACGGCAACATGCATCCCAATTTAATGTATTTACGTCGATGTCTTCAAGATTTAAATTTTTAAGTTGATCTGGTTTAAAACCTTTACAATTTAATCTACCATTCTGGAATTTAGAATAATATTCGATACCTAAAACTTTACAAAAAATATATTGGTCGTATTCTTCTAGAAATGATAAAATTTTAGAATATACTGGATAGAAAAATAGGGGTATCATTCAAATTTCTTATTCAAGACATTTTTTTAAGAGAATAAATGGAACAAAAAGATTATCTTATAATAGCTGGTGTAGTTTTACTACTTGCAGGTATTTTTGGCTATTTTTTCTTATTTAAGAAAGGTAGTTCGGACTTTAAAGCACCTATAATGGATGGAAGCAGTGTTTTTGTAAGTAAAAATAAAATCAACGATCCCAGACCTGCAATGGTTTACGTCCATAACGGTTGCCCATGTCTAGGACAACCTATGGGCCAGGTTTTCCAAAATCTTGCTACAGAAATGCAAGCCTTTGGATCATTCTATCAAATGAAAGTTGACCAAGCAAAAATACAAGCAAATTATAGCCCTCCGTATATTGCTTTTTTCGTAGCCGGACAACTTATTACAGGATTTAAAGCAGGAAGCAAGGCTGATCTACAAACTTTCTTTATGAAACTTATTGGAGCTATTGATAAAACATCTCCAATTAGTGGTGGAGTACCAGTTCCATCTCCAACTCCAGGTGTAGCTCCAACTCCAGGTGTAGCTCCAACTCCAGGTGTAGCTCCAACTCCTGGTGGAGGACCTATTTCTAGTATAATTAATGGAATTTTAGGTGGAGGAACTGCAGGAACACCAGGAACAACTCCAGGAAAACCAGGGAGCATACTTAATAATTTAATTCCTAATATTGCAGGTGGTAATACTAATGGAATTTTGAATAATGTAGTAAAAGCCATTGGTCCAGTTGCAAATGAAGTTATTACCAATCTCAGTGCCGCTGATATTAAAAATATAATGAGCATTGCAACTGGATTTGACCCTTCGGGAATATCTGGATCAATTACTGGTGCTATACCAGATTCAATGATTGATATGGTAAGAAATTGGTTAATAGGTATGACTAAAGCACAAAGTTTATTCATAAATTAAAATTTTACAACACAAAACATTTGATAATAAACATGCGCATATACAAACCCAAAAGAAAAATTATAAACTGTAATTGTGAACCGAAATGTATTTCTAAATGTTTAAAAAAAAATGTGAAAACTAATCCACAAAAAGCAGAAGAAACACCTACAGAAACACCTACAGAAACACCTGCAGAAACACCTGCTGAAACAGCTGAAACAATCGTGTCTCAAAGAGATAAATATGTGACTTTGGATGTTGTCAATACCGATAAAATTAATATTATTATAGAAAACTCTAAAATTGTCAATGAAGCTGTTAAAAATGCACAAGTAATAACAGATTTGTTGCCAACTGTACAAGAAGTTGCTACAAAAATGAGAAAATTTCAAAATACTAATCAAAACGGGAAAATTGTAATGAATGCTCCGTTGGATATGAAAAATCAAAATATTAGCAATCTTAAAAATCCAGAAAACGATACAGATGCAGTTAATAAAATTTACTTGCTAACACTTTTAGATAGGCAAATAGACGCTAAACAAAAATCTATTCTAAATGTTCCTATACCAGAAAACGATTTCGACGCTGCCAATAAAAAATATGTAGATTCTGTTAAAAGAAACACTTATTTATACTCACAACCTACAATTGATGGTCTAGCAAGTAAATATTTTAGTCCATGTATAATTTTAGAAACATGTACTTTACAGAGTCTTCAGTGGAATATTCTTGGCAGTTTAGAAGGAAAACTTTTTATAAATATTAAACCATTAAATGGAGCATATGAAAAAACAGAAATTTGTAAAAAAATTAGAAGTGAAAATTCCTATTACATTCAATTAAATATTTCTATAAATGATAAAAGTTTTATTTTTTTAAGTACAGACTTTGCCACTACAGATTCTAATGTTATATTGTGTGTAGAAAGTTAATTTCAAAACTGAAATTTGCAGTTTTGAAATTTAGGGCATAAATGAATTAATTTGAACATCTCCAATACGATTCATAATTTCTTGATACAAAGGAATCATACCAGACGTTTGCTTTACTGGAATCATATTACTTGGAGGTTGATATGGTAAACCTGCGTGAATATTATCGACACCCAAAGTTAGGTTATATTTCATACTGCTAAGATCTGAAGATGTTTCGTTAAATTGTCCTCCCATAACGTTTAATGCACCATCTCTTAAATCTATATGCGGTGTAACGGACGGAACAAACCAATTTCCTTGTGCTGGAATAATAGGTAAATCACCTCTAATGGAATCACCCTGACTATACAATCTCGATTTTTTATTAGCATAAATAAAACGATCATAAATGACTGGTTGAATTTCTCCGTCATTGGATACACCAAGTGGATTAAAAGGTTCTACTGCCAAAAGTTTTTCTTCTGGAGGTCTATAATTAATATTCGATCCATAACTTACATTGCCAATTCTAGGACTCAAATTGCTGGTCATATCTCTGGGAGGAGTATATGACATGGTAACATCTAATTCTCGTTTATATCCCAACGGTGGCATAAAATGTTCTTTTATTACATTACGTTGCTTATTAACAAGAAACATTCCTACAAACGCTACAAGTACTGATGCAAAGATCGGATTCATTTTATTAATAGAAGCGTTTATCGCCGAACTAAAAAGTAATACAAGGCAATTCCTGCCAACGACATTGCTACAGCGTATGCTAGACAACTATAATCCATGTTTTATTTTCAATGTAGTATAAATCTTTTTGGAATCATTAGTATTTGTTTTGAAAATTTCTAAAATGTCATCATAATTGTACGCTTCATATTCTTTGTCGCATTTTAAAAGAATTTTATAATTTTCTCTAATATTTGCTTAAGTCTGAATTTCTTTTTTAATTTTTAGGATCAAAATATTTATCAAAAGTACGTCTTATTTATGAAAGGATGTTCTATGTCCATTTCGCTAATTTATCTCAGTTTTCCTTGTCTATAAATGAATTCTAAGTTTATTAATAATTTGTTGGAAAGCAAAGCCTCAATGTTTGATTCCTTTCCTAAAGAGGTTCAATTGGTAGTATTGGCTCAAGCAGAAAATTGGGTTCAAATAAGTAAAATGCCATTAACTTATTCACAAATGGAAAGATATCAAAATAATATTTTATGGGATATAGCTATTCACTATATGGATAATATTCCATTGGAATTTATTAAAATTAAGAAAAGAAGCGTTTCCTTATATGTTGTTTTTAATTATTTTAATTTATCAGAAGAATTGGTCAAGAGAAAATTTTTAAGAAATGCAACTTTTCACGACAGGGTAGAAGCTGTAGCAATATGGTATAGCTCACCTAATTGTAGACATTTGATTGAAAAAAAATACGACAATAATATTTTGTTTAACATTGAAAATTATACAAGTTTCACACTATCTAGATTTTGGAAAATTATAAATGTTGATATGATAAAACTTTATTCAAATTGGATGACTATTCCAAAAATTTTTTTTGAAACTGATCCAGGTTTGGATATTAGTACTGGTGGATGGTTTGGATGTCATCAATGTGACGATAATAAAGCTGGTTGCAAACATTTTCCATCTTTAAAATTTATAGAAAAACACAATCATGTATGTAAATGCGGAAAAATACACCAATAAATGGGAAACTCGCAATCAGTAAATGTGGCAAAATCAATTACGGATATTATTGCAAAGGTATCTACAGATGTAATACAATCAATTGATCTAAGTAATATAAATTCACAAATTATTAGTATTAGTAATTCAGGAGGCGACGTAAATATTAGAAATAATGTTTTTACACAAACTGCAACTATTAATATGACATCTTTATTAGATTCTTTAAGTAGTCAACAAGCTTCTGAAAAAATTAGAGCTGAAATGGAACAATTATCAAAATCTATAGTTAGTGGTTTAAATTTTTTCACTTTTACTGATGCTAAAAATACAGCTAACTTGTTAGTTAATAATACTGTAACTATTTTAACAAATATTAAACAGTCTTGTGCAACAACTGTTAACAATATACAAAGTATTACAATTCAGCAAACCAAAGGATCAGTCTATATTCAAAATAATTTATTTAGTCAAATGTCTAGTATTATGAATCAATGTGCTCTGAAATCTATAAGTAACAACAGTGTTGTTCAAGATATTCAAAATAAAATCAATCAATCTGCTACTTCAGAATTAAAAGGATTTAATTTAATGTGGATAATTTTGATTTGTGTTGCCATTGTAATAGCTCCTATTTTTGCAGCTTCAAGTACAATGGGAAAATCTTTTAAATTTATTTTTCCGATAATGACTTTTATAGGTTTAATTTTGATATCAGTTTATTTTTCTACTGGTAAAAATATAATGAAGACATATTATTATACAAAACCCTACGGCAATATATGCCCTTCGTCTTCTAAAGATGCTAGTATAAACACGCAAACTACAAATACCCAAACCGCTATTGAAACTTGTCTAAAGTCTAGTACTTGTAAAGTTGTGGATGGACGATTAACTGAAAAAAGCGGCACAGTCATTCAAGAACGATCTGTTCCATTATTTACCTTTTATACCAGTCAATGTGTAAATCAGCCAGATATTCAACCCGAAGCGCAATCTTTATTTCCAAAAGTTGATATCACTGCATTTAAATATAAAGAAAGATATCAGTGGATGTTGTATGTAAGTATTTCTATTATTATAGGCGGAATTGTTGGTTTTGCTATTCAAAATAGAAATTTATTTAAACGTAATACGATTAGCAATAACGATATTGAAATGACGACATTTTAGATAAAAATGAAAGATACTTTTTTTTATATAGGACATGAAACAACATTTTCTAAAGATATTTTACAAGATGGATTTAAAGTATCTTCTCAGACAACTAATGTAGGTCAAGGATCTGGAAATCGTAAAACTACCAAAAATCCCAATATATTCATAAACTACAAAAAAGACGTTACCGAAGACTATACTCAAGTAGATGCAATCTATTTTAGAGTTTTTAAAAATTTTAAAGATATAGCACCGCTTTACGGAGGTAATGCTATTATTCTTTTGAAACCAAGTTTTTTAAAAAACATTAAATGGCATTTTAATACTACAGAAAATTTTGGATTTTATTTAGATAAAATTTCGCCATTTAGCGGTGATTTTGGTAAGACATTGTTTAATCTGAATGATATTAAAGAATTTAATTTTGATTTTACATCAGCTGAATTGGTAGTAATGCAAAATTTACCAAAAGAATCTATTTGTAAAGTAATTTACTTTTGATTAAAAATGATGTCATTAAAACAAATCTCTAGAAAAGTTGTCCAAGAATGTGATTTGAATATTAAAGAATTACCAAATTATCTGCAAGATTATGTTAAAGATGTGTGTTTAAAAAATCGGGAAATGGCTGCGTATACCTCAATATTATATGACCATTTAGATTGTCTGAAAGAATCTTATAGATTGGGATATGGTTGGAATTCTTTTTGTATTTCTACAGCAATTATAAATGGTAATTTAGACTGTTTAAAATATCTTTATGAAAATAAGTGTCCTTTTGATAGAATAATTACAACTATTGCTGCAGAACATGGACAATTTTCATGTTTAAAATATCTTCATGGAATGCATGAACCATTATGTGTTAGTACTATCAATGCCGCAGCAGAACATGGACATTTAGATTGTTTAAAATACTTGCATGATAATGATTGTGAATTATCAGAAACCATCATGAATTCTATTGCTCTAAATGGTCATTTAGAATGTTTAAAGTATGTACATAATGAATGCGGTTTTGGTTTTAACAGATGTACATCTCTATATACAGTTATTGGTGGACATTTAGAATGTTTAAAATATGTACACGAAAATGGTGGTTATTGGGATAACTTTTTAACTTCGTGGGCTGCTCTTGGTGGATTTTTAGAATGTTTGAAATATGCTCATAAAAAAAAATGTCCCTGGGATGCCAATACTTGTTCATTTGCTGCTAGAAATGGAAATTTAGATTGTTTAAAATATGCTCATGAAAATAATTGCCCTTGGGATGAACAGACGACTTATGCTGCTGCAGAATCTGGAAATATAAATTGTTTAAAATATGCTATTAAAAATGGATGTAAATGGAATCAAGATGCAATATTTGCTGCAAGTAATCACAAGAATTGTTTTGAATATCTTCTACATCTCCAAAATAGCTCACGAAGACATTTAAAAAATTTTGAAAAATAAAAAGTTTAAACTGAGATATCTATATATTTTAAAAAAAAACTTTTAAAAATGAAAATTTTAAATCTTGAAATGATTTGCTTAGATGTTATTAGAAAAAATAAATTAGATAATTCTCGTCTTCCAAAATTTTTACAATATAAAGTGAAATATATTCAACAGTGTTGTATTAGAGAAGATATTAAAACCGCCATAGATTATCAACATTTACATTGTTTGCCAGAAAACTTGAATAGTAACATGATGGAATATGCCATTAGTCGTAGATTATATTCATGTATTGATTTTTTTATTTCAAAGGGTTTAAAATTACCTTTAAATTCTTCTTTACAAGCTGTTAAAAACGATGATTTAGAATTAATTCAGTATATATCTTTGAACGGAAAACTTCATCCTGCCACACTTTTCGAAGCAGCTTTGGGAGGTTTGACAGAAATAGTTAAATATTGTTCAAATTATTTACCAATCACAATTGAAATTTTAGAAGTAGCAGAATTGTTTGATGATATAGAGTTAATAGATTTGTGTATAAGTAAAGGGATTTATTCTCATAGATTGTTTTATAACAGCATTTAATAATGTTTCAAGTTTTAAAATAGGTAACTGTGTGCAAAATTTCGAATTAAGACAGATTGAAAATGCGCGTATTGTAAAAATTTTTCATTTTGAAAGCACAAAATGCTTTCAAAATAAATGTTATTGTTAATCCTTCCACTTTTAGTGGGAAGTTTATCTGGATATTTAACTAGAAATAAAATTTCAGGTTCTTATAAAAATTTAAAAAAACCTTCATTTAACCCTCCAAATTATATATTTGGTCCAGTATGGACAATTCTATATATTTTAATGGGTATATCTCTGCAAATTATTTCTAATAAACCTAATAACGAAAAGACTTTGATAATTTTTTATGTGCAGTTATTTTTAAATTTTATGTGGAGTATTGTATTTTTCAATTTAAATCGGTTAGATTTTTCTATCATTATCATTTTAGGAATGTTAACATCTATAATATTTATGATTATATATATGAGAAAAATAAATCCATTGTCTGGAAATCTTCAAATACCTTATTTATTGTGGGTCATTTTTGCCACAATATTAAATATATCCATATGGTGGTTAAACAATCCTTATAAAAAGTGATGTATCATGTTTCTAAAAAGTGATGTATCATGCTGTGCTTGGGTATGTATAAAGCTTCCAAAGCTTAAAACTCTACAGTCTGTTCAGACAGTAAGTATGAATTTCCAAAGCTAAAAACTCTACAGTCTGCTCAGACAGTAAGTATGAATTCTAGATGCAAGTCTGAATTTGAATTAATTGAATTAATTGTATTTTTTTTTTAGAAAAAACACATCATGGAAGAATTTCTTGAAGAATTACGTCTTGATTTTCCAAATGTGGTTATTGTGAACGATCGTTGGTTAACTTTTCATCATTCTTTAACCTTTGATCAATGTGCATTTGTTGAAAACACTGCTCTAAAACATTTAATTGATGCGTACCAACAAGATGATTCGAAATTTTTTTTATCATACAATGCTTGTTTAGAATGTGGAGTTATGTTAGGTTCGTGTAATCCTAGACAATATTGTCGCAAATTTTATTGTTCTAAATCTTCCATGACTTTGCTCTAGCCTGCTGTTATTCTCAAACTCTTATTTACCCGCTTTTCGGGTTTGAGAATTTATTCTAAATCTTTGGTTAAGCGTTTGGGAAAAGCCATTTGTCTACAATAGTTCTTACACAAAACACTCGATGCAATACAATACCCAATAATAAAATTCCAGCTATAGTTATCCACGGATTCAAATTAAAAAAATTGGCCAATAAAAGAGCCGCTGTAATAGTAATCGATATATCTGTTATGGCTATATCGAAAAATCTGTAAGAATGTACCCCAGTGTTGGGTTTTCCAAATATGTCTTTGTATTTACATAGTCCCATGTGTTATTTATCCATAGTATTTTTAAATCTTCCTTGCTGTTCTTCGAACTCTTATTAGGAGAATTTTGAACATAAAAATTTATACTGGAATGGCTATACCTGCTTCTATAAGCATTTTTCTAGCTCGTTCGAGAGTTTGAAATCGTTCCACATCAAAAGGACATTGCGACCAATTGGGGTTTCGATTATAAGCCGAATAGGCTTTTAAAATTTTCCATGCTGATCTGGCATCGGTTACAGGCTCCCACGCCCACCACGCTGTACACAATTGGTATTGTTGTTCAGTGTTTAATGAAGTCTGACGTTTTGGAATAGCAAAATTAACGTCTTTGGGCATATAGTAACGTGAAGGTAAACTTCTCTGTACAGGCGGAGGCCTTTTAACTGGATTGAAATTTCTACAACTCATGTTTTATATTACATATAAGGTTTTTCCATTTGTGATATCATTTTTCTAGTCGAAAATTTAAGAAATACAATGATTTTGCAAATTTATTGTCTGCATTTACTACTTTCTGGCCACATTTTAAAGTACACTTCGATTATGACTGCACGCTACGTCAATGACACTTGATGCTGCACATGAATAGACATAAAACACATTGAATGACTTAGCAACAAAGAATAGGATATGACTTGTCATTTATCAATTGATGACTTAGCAACAAAGAAATGGATATGACTTGTCATTTATCAATTGATGACTTAGCAACAAAGAAATAGGATATGACTTGTCATTTTACACTCGGATATGACGTGGCAAACTCGCATTAAAAAACTACATTATTATATAATAGCTTTAAAAATTTCTTCATCTTTTATGATTAAATTGGTAAATTTTAATACATTAGATTTTGTAATATTGTCATTATCTTTGACGAAGAAAACAAAAATTATTATTTTTAATTAAGGTACTACCAATCTCTGTACGTGAGCTATTGAAAGATTATTTTATTGACAAATACATGTGTCATTAAAGCTTTAATTTTTTATATATAAAAATGGAAATTAAAGAAATCGAAATTGATTCAACTTATAGAAATAGAGTGTTATATCCAAATCCATGTTTTTTTGAACTGTTGGTAAACACACCAAATAAAACATTTTTCGCAGCGTTAGATCCAGTAAGCAGAGCTGCTCCTCAATGTCTTTTTACTGGAAATACTCTGGACTCCAGTTTACCTAACATTACAACACTAACTGGAACAATAGTTCGCGTTTTACCGAATGCAATAGAAGTTAACTTTCCAAATCAGATTTTTAATTTTAATAATTACTATAATGGATTAACTAGCGATGATAATGTTACAATTATTAAATACGATTATATGCATGATAATCTTGGACGTTTTTTTTTAGAAAAATTTCCAATCGTATCTGTTGGCAATTTTTTTAACATTTACTATTGGCCTAAAATACAACCGTTGAACATTGCAGGATTGCACGTTAAATTTTTTATACCAGCCAAACCAAAATGTAATCAAGTTAAATTTCTGTATAATGAAACTAGGCATAATTGGAATGAAATTATTTATTCTGATAACGTTAGTGTTACAGTTTTAATAAAAAATACAAATTGGAATTATAGTGATAGATTTAGTTTACGAGATGAACCACCTGCTTGGATAGGAACAATTGTGTCAAATACTCAAAATACTATAACTCTAAATGTTCTAGATTCTTCTCAACGAGATTTTATTTTTATACCATCTATTGGATATTTTGGTAAAATTACTAACAAAAATGGATTAATTATCACTGTTACTCCAAATATTTTAAATCCAATTCTTGTTAATTCTGAAATACAATGTTTACCATTTAGCTATGACAACAGTCAATCGCTGCCATACATTGGTACTTGTGATCAACAACAAAGAACATGGATTATAGAACTTGTAAGTATACAAATTCCAAATGTTCCTTTAAAAAATAAATTTTATCTTTTACAATTTAGTCATTTATATGTTGAATTTAGAGATCCTTATAATAGTCCTCAAAACAATATAATGAGTAACAATCCAAATAGTAATAATTCGTATTTTAGAATTATTCCAAATAAAGTACAGAGTTCACGAGAATGGTTATCTTATGATTGTGATGGAAGCAGTAAAACTATTCGGTTTACACCAACTTCTATGCAATTTAGATTTAAAATTTTAACTCCAGATGGATGTTTGTTGGAATTTATTGAAAAAGATTCTGAATGGCCAAAGAAATCTTTATCAAAATTACAAGTATCTGCGTTATTCAATTTAAAAATGTTTTAAATTACTATATTTCATGCACTTTTCTTCAATTACATTTTTAGATATTTGACACGCTTTTTCTGGCATGATGTAATTAATTTGAAAAGATATAGTCAATTCTTCGCTTGTTACTTTTCTAAATTTTGGTTCATAATCATTGTTATCGTAACAAAATTGTTGCAATTCTTCAAAATGTATTTTTTTAGGGGCATTACAATCTGGAGTAATATCACATTTATAATGTTTAAAATAGTATAAAATTACCCATTCGAGATAAGTTAGATAATTTTTACATTTTTCAGAATCATAATTTAAAATATTATGTTGTTTTGCAAGTTGTTTAAAATGAAAAGGATAACTAATATCAATTAAACATGATATATTACTTTTAATTCGTGGTAAAAAATCGTTACCTAAAAAACAAACATTAATAAAATATGAAAATGATGTAATTGGCAAACTACACAATACCTTTTCAATGTCTATGTAATCTTTTCTTAGAGGATATATTCTCAATATATCAACATTGTACAAGTTGTTTAAGATGCTTAAAACGATAACATCTGCATCTATAGAAATAATTAATGTTTTTACATTTAAAAATTTTACTAAATTTATTATTTTATGTTCTCCTTCCCCTGGTACATTATGATTCGAATAATAAATAATTTTTTCTTTGGCCATTGTTAGTACGTGCTTTAAAAATTCACGGTTAAAATTTTCCATGAATAGAGTTCCTACAGATATTTGTAGTTTATCAGAGATTAAAAAAGATCTTCTACGTTTTTGTTCTTCTAATTTTGAAGGAGGGCCAATTCCATCTAAAACAATTATATAAATTTCAGATTCCCACGAAGAGACAAAGTAAAAACATTGCAAAGCAGTGACATGCGCATCAAAAAGATATTTAGGAGCATAAATATGAAGCCATTGGTTTAAATCAAACGCGACTGCTTCATATTTTTTATTCATACAATTTGTAATACAACAACTGAATTCTTCTTTAAATTGTGGATAAAACTTCAATATTCCCATTTTAAAATAAATGAGAATGTTACGTTTATAATAGTTGGAAGTGTAGTGTTTTTGGTTGCTCTTATACTTTTTAGAAGAACATCCAAAGAAGACATATATCCAAAAAGCGATACCAAGTTTAATACAATTTTTCAGTATACACCAATTCTACCAGAAATTGTTTTACCTCCTGTGAAACAAAACGACGATTCGAATAAATGGAGTGTATGTCAAAATAGCATGTATGCGGATGACAAAATTATAAATGGATTTTGTAACGAGTATCAATTTTTAAGTAATTATTATCCTTCTAAATTAATTAAAAACGGTTTAACTTTTAATAGTGTAGAAGCTGCATATCAGGCAAGTAAGTTTAATATAAAATTTCAAAAATTATTCACAAACTTATCACCCGATGATTCAAAAATGCTTTCAAAATCATTAGATTATGATGAAAAGGCTTTCTCAAAAATTTCTGTAGAAATAATGTGGCAGTTGTTGGTTGCAAAATTTTCCGATCCAACTATGAAACAAAAATTAAAAGCAACAGGAAACAGACAATTGGTAGAATTCAATACATGGGGAGATACATTCTGGGGGCAATGTTTTGAAAACGGTGAAATTACTGGGAAAAATACATTGGGAAAATTATTAATGGATATACGATCTATTCCATAAATTTCAAACGTTTAGATAAATTCAAAAATAAATTCAAAACAATAATAATTTGTGTTGAATTTAATTAAAAATAAAATTAAAATTTCCTAAATTTTTATCTTTTTCAACATTTACTTGTTTGTAATAGACAGTTCCCTCGTTTGAAATATCACTAAGATAACAAAAATCATCATCTATAGATGGGTTAGGAAATGTTGAGATTGAATCCATTTCAGAATATTTACGTTTTTTAACAACGGGTCGTTTTACTGCAAAAAACGAACATTTAATCTTTTTAGGTAAATTTTCGGAATCAAAAAACAAAACTAAATGTTTATTTTTAGAAACTATATTTGATCTATCTGAAATTTCAGCAATAACATCTTCTTTTAAAATCATTGATAATTGTAGAGTTTCTTGTGGTCTAATAATATCGAAAATAAAATCGTTACCATTTTTAAATTTAAAATTTACATTACCATCACCTTTAATACCGGAAATATTACTTGCCATTTTTCTTCTTTAAATATGTTGTAGTGGCTTCTAAAATTTTTCAATTTCAAAAATCAAACTTTAGTTAAATAATAGAGGGTAACCAATAAAAACCATAATGACTTCCAAAACCAAGCTTAATCTATTATCTAGTTTGAATCAATTTATTTTAGGAGAGTTTTTAGGCAATCAACAATCTGGAGCATCTAGCAATTTACAAGAAAAATGGCAAAGTAGCGAAATTCAAAAACGGCTAGGTGGTATTGTTGGTTTAAAACCAAGAGAAGTATTACAGGGTCCTCAAAGAAATATTAGCGCCTATCTCTATTTTTGTGAAGATATGAGAAAAGAAATTCTAGAAAAAAATCCTGGTATCAAACCAAATAAGGTAATGATTTTGTTTGGTCAATACTGGAGGCAGTTGAGTGAAACTGAAAAAGCTCCATATGAAGAAAAAGCCATTTCTGATAAAGCCAGATATTCAGAGTACTTGAAAAACAATAAAAATGTTAGTAAAAAAAAGATTAAACCATCAGTTTACAATCTTTTTTGTAGCGAAGAAAGAAAATTGATCAAAGAAGAATTCCCAGAAATGAAAGCCACAGAAATAAGGAATGAGCTTGGTAAACGATGGAAAATTGCCAAAGAAACCAACACGGATGCACTCAAAGAAAAATATGGTTACGAAAAAGTATAATCATCATCCGTAATAACATTTAAGAAATCATCCATAATAACATTTAAGAATAAATGTTCATACTTTTGCAATATATCTGGAGGAATTTCATTGTGTTTAATTAAAATATTCCAATTTAAATATTCTCCATAAAAGTCTATAATGTAGTAAGGTAAAATTTCAGCACTACACTTGTCCCAATCAACAGAAATTAAATGGTCACCCCCAAACATTTGATGCAATAAAAGTTTTTGAGTTTCAGTTTTCAACATAGATTCAAAAGCCGAATAAAAATTTTGACCATTTACTTTTAAAAATGTTTCGATATTAAATGTTTCTGGTAAGTGGAATAGAGGGATAGTTTCGTGTGAAAATTTTTCAAAATCGATTTTAGTATTAAATCGATTATCTAAAAATAATGCAAGTAAAATTTTTTTATATTCTAAATTTAAACCTGATTCAATTTTATTATATTTTTCAAGGCTTGTATTGATGTTAATAAACATTGTTGTTTATTACTTTTTCCAAATCTCCTATATTTAATTCTAATTTTTCACAGAAATCTGTTAGTTTTACAGAACTTTTATATTCGTTTTGAATAAACTTAAAAATTAACCCAGAAATTATTAATTTAGTTCTTTTAGAAATTTTAATATGTGAATTAAAATTTTCAGACCGTAAAAATTTATCAAATTTAGGACACATTTTTAACTGTAATTGACGCATTATTCCTTTAGCAATATCAGATGCACTTTCTGTTGCATTTCTAGTTTCCGAAATTTTAATTTTCACAAGTTTAAAACCATCTGCAGCTTTCCTATAAGTCAAACCAAATTTCTTGGAAATGGTTTCAAAATTTTCAAAATCGTTAACTTTAAGATAAGCATGATAGATACATGCACAAATTATTGCTTTTCTTTTATCACCTCTGTATACTTTTGAACCACATACTTGCAAAAAGTAATCGTTTGATATTTCAGTTATTTTATCTCCCAAATTAAATGATTCCAATTCTTTAAAGATGCTTGGAGAAAATAATTGTCTTTTTTGATTGGAAATAAAATTACTTGTTTCGTCAGGTTTTTGAAATTGACATCTTATACAAGTCATTCCATCTAAATCTGCAAAAAATTCGTGTAAACATGTTTCCTTGACATCTTCAACAACTTCTTCAGATTCTAAATATTCTTCAAATCTGGCAAACATAATTAAAATACAAGTTTTTTGTCTTAAATAATTTCAAGTGTGAAAGAAAAACGAATCAGACACTTAACTTATACATAAAAAGTTTTGGATTTTTTATACTGATAAAAAATAACTATCACGACTAACAAAGTAACAATTCCTATAGAAATAGGTAAAGAATAAGGGAAAAAAAATTTAGAGTGCGAATCCGTTGTAACATCAAAAGCTAACATTCCTCCAAATGTTCCATTTTTAAAATCGTATTCTTTTTCTAATTGAACTAATTTGTTAAATTTGTGCGTAGCAATTTTAAAATAGCCATTTTCACCCCACTTTTCACCCCAACTATTTCTACAGATCCAGTATTGAACATTTTCATATTTACTAGGACTAGTTTCAACATGTGGTGTTTCTCCATAACCTACAACAACTATACTATGACACCCTTGAAAATGTTCTGGATGCCCAAAAATCGGTTTTAGTCTATCATCATATGATAAAACATTGTCTAAATAAATACCATGAGTTCCAAATTTTCCACTTTTAAAATTTTCATAAACTAACATTCCAGCAATCAAAGGACCTTGTTTCGTTAAATGATGTTTTATAGTTTTAATATCTCTGTATAATTTTGTATTTTTTAATGTAATAGTTTTTAAATAACCTAAATTTTCACAATTACAGCCTTTAACATTATTGCATGTATTTTCTACTAAATTTGAAGATTCTAAATGTTTTAAAAATTTTGCAGGATTACCACCCATACATGGATTGTTTTCATAACAATTCATGGCCTGTTTCCATGAAAATTCTATATTTTTACCAAATTTTATTTGATAATGATCATTTATTGCTGAAATTGTACTCAACGCCCAACAATTTCCACAATTTTCTTGATTATAAATTTTTGATTGTATTTTTTTTCTCCAGTCGAATTCTAGTGGTAAAATATCGTTGATTTCATTTTGTTTTACATCAACATGTTCTTGAAAATTTATTTGTGCTTTAAAATTATTTGATATGATTAGCGGTTTTTTCTTTATCGTATTGAGTTTTTCATACTTGTCTCCATCATCTATGAAATTCATTTATTCACTGATTTCTTAAATTGTTTGCGCATATCTAAAAATAAAATTATTTTTTTTGATCAAAATAAAATGAATTCAGTTAGCAGTTTTTGGCATAAACATGGTTTTAAATTTATGTTGATTCTATTTGTATCATTAACATCTATAATTGTGGTTGTGAAAAGAATGTCTGGGTTTAAAAAAAAAAAGACAAAATCTTTTCAATATAATTTCAAAAACTTGGAAGAAAAATATCCACAAGCATTTAAACATAAAAAACACCATGTTATGTGGAATGGTGAATCTAAAGGGGAAATACAATGTCGGTCATTTTTAGAACGCAAGTATAAATGCGCGTTTCCCAAAGTTCGTCCATCATTCCTTAGAAATCCTGTAACAAATGGTGCTTTGTTAGAACTTGATTGTTTTAATGAAAAATTAAAGCTTGCTTGTGAATATCAAGGAGAACAACATTTTAAATTTGTTTCATATTTTCACAAATCCAACGATTCGTTTCTGAACCAAAAATATAGAGACGAATTAAAAAGAAATTTATGTAAAGAAAACGGAGTATATTTAATTGAAGTTCCGTTTTACGTTACAGATATTGATAGTTATCTAGATAAGGAAACGGAAATATGGAGTCGTCGTCAAAACGTAAATATACACGCAAAACAACAACTATAGAAAATAGGAAATGTACACCTAAAAAAACTAAAAGTGTTAAATTTAGTAAAGTTTTACAAATTTTAGAAAATCAACGTCCTCGTATTGTAGTAAAACGTAATATATACGGACAATACGAACACGAAGAAACTGGATTCGTTTTCGATTCAAACACTGAACAAGTATTAGGAAAGCACGTGGGTAATGGAAAAATTGAACAATTGACAGAACACGATCAACAATTGGCAAAAACAAACTACAATTTTACGTTGAATAAATCTTAAAAATGGAAAATGTCTATCAGTCTATGAAATCATTTGCTCTGGAGCAACGTTCACAAATGATTTCTTTTTTAAAAAATGTAAACGTAGAAGATGATTGTCATGCTACAGTACACTTTATCATGAAAAGATATGCAGAAGAAAATGAATTGTTAATTTCAGACTTTACAACAAAATCGGAAGATTTAGATTATGAATATTATACAGTAGATGTAGAATCGTTACCAATAAATTTGTTGAATATAATATATAATTTTTTAAGATTACATTTTAAAAAAGATGTTTGAAATCATTTGGGAAATTTAAATCTAAATGATTTCAAAAGGATTAAAAATTAGACGTTTTAATCAGATCTATTAATTTTTCTTGATTATTGGTATGTATATTTACGTTTTTACAAGCAAATTCTGGTTCATGTTTTAATTTATTTTTTAATCTTTTTATTGATTCAAGGGCGTTGCATGTATCTTCAAATACGATGGAAAGCATAGGAAATTTTTCTTGTAATGTTTTAATTCGACTAGAAATGTAATGTCTCTGACCTCTTATTAGAATATACTGATTTTCTGAAATTTTAACCAATGACAATCGTTCGTAATGAATTCTTTTTTTTACATCTTTTTTTTCATTATCTATTCTAGCTAGACAGTTGGTTTGTGCGAAAAAAATGTTCATCATGTTTAAAAATTCCATAGTGCATTTGCGCAAAATGTCTTCAGACATGCCGCTGATTATTACCTTACCAGATTCAAAGATTCGAAAAGTTATGTAATAATCTTTTTCCGATTTTAATGAACCAAATATACCATGTTTAATAAATCCGTTTTTATCAAAAATATGCGTTTCTCTATTGGTTACTATTTCAGAGTTTAGTAAATATTTGCAATTTACTGCGACACTTTTTGGTAACTGAAACGCTATAAAATTTGGCTGTGAATTTATAAAAGATAACAAAATAGAATTATCCATTTGTATACCAAGATCTAATAGAAAATTAGTCATTACTTCATAAATCACTATAGTATAAATAAATTTTTTATTATACATTTCTTGAATTATTTCTAAAATATAAGCAATACATTCGTAAGCATTTATAATAGTTATACATCCTGTAAATTGAAAGCTTCCGTTTTTACAAATTTTTATAGAAATTGGACGATGCAAGTACATTTCGCAAGTAAACGAATTTTTAAAGCCTGAACGAATTTGAAGAATACACCCATTTTGTCTTTCGTTTCCAATTTTTGAAGAAAAAAATGCCATGCATTGATCAATGTCAAGAGAAAATTTAGGTATACCAAAATCTGTTTTTGCTACAATTGTTCTTGTAGTAGCAGACGTCAGAGTCGACGTATCAGATTTACAACTGATTTTTTCAGAAAAGTAAGTCATTTTCATTAATGTGTATATTTCCATACATGAACCACAGTATAAAATTTATCAACTTTTTACCTATCAGTAACTATTACTTTAGTAACTTAAAAAATCGTTTATAAAGTCTCAAAACTTGGTTATATTCTTCTTGTGTCAAGATTCCGTCGTCTGAAGCTCTTTCGATCGCTTCTTCGAGTTGTTCTAATGTAAGATTAGCTAGACTGCTGTTTGAAGAATAAATTAGTAAATCTTTAGATATTCTATTTATAGCAGATTTTAAAATCAAATGAATGACAGCAGTAGATAGGAGAATAGGTATAGTGAAAGGAATGATAACTGGTAAAAAGATACTTGCTCCTACAACAGGAGTTTCTAGCGAAATACATCCCAAATCTAAACACTTGATAATTTGTAGAGAATTATATTTTTTATTACATTTTTTATTACATTTTACAACAGTTTTTTCAATATTGGAATAAAATTTTGATAATTGTTCTATTCTTTGCTTATTTAAAATAGTAGGTGAATCATCCCAATCTATCTGAGGAGCTGTAGGCTTGTCATCAGTCATTTTATTGTTGTTACATTTCTGAAATAACTGTTAGTAATTTTTTATGATTCTTCCAACATTTTTAATTGATTTTGCAATTCAACATCACATTCATCTTCTACAATTTCAGTTATTTTAGCAGAAGGAGTTTCAAAAGCCATCATTGTTATTAGTGGTGCCATCGCCGTTGTAGTTAATTTAAATAATTTATTATCCATAATATTTTCAAAGAAGGAGGTGTTTTCAGAAATGTTTAAAGTTTCAAAATTGTCTGGCTTTTTTTTCACATCTGTTGAATAAGAATACGTCATTGAATTGCATTGATTTTCCAATTCCATTGTCAGAGTCTTAACTTTATTGCTTTGTTGTTTAAAAACGACAAACACACATATAAAAAGTGCTATAATTGTTACTAATATCACTGCCAGTACATTCATTTATTATACAATTATTCAGCTTTTGATATGTAACAGCTCTTAATTTATATTATTAAACTTAAAAACTCATTGCATAATAGAAAATGATGGAATACGGTTTATTCTGTTGGATGCTTGCATTTGCATTTTTATTTAGAAATTTTTTTAGAAAAGTAATGTTATATTTCATTTTTATTTTTAGATGTTTTTCATACGTTTATATACGTCCAATGATTAATAAATTTAAAAATAAACCTTTGAAAGTAAAAACAAAATTTAATATAAATTTGGAAGGAAATATTTATACTATAAATTTTGAAAATTTTATTCCCAAAGACATGTTTGATTTTTTAGTCATCACAGATGAAAATTCTAGAGATGTTAGTGAAAAAATTATAACTCTTGCTGGTCCATTGGGAAACTTTTTAGGGCGACCAGTCTCGCCCAAAGATTTGGGCTATAAAAAGTTGTATATAAATGAACAATGTTTTGTGGACGAAAATATCCCAAATTTAAAAACATTTTTAATTTAAAAATTAATACGTTCAACGTTTTGAATTAAATGATAATCATAATCTATAGCAAAAAATTCAGGTTCTTTACTAACTATTGTTTTGTGACGACTAGAATATTGCAGTCGTAAATTTATTCTTTTCCAGTTACTATCTGGTTTAATGTGTAATACTTGATTTTTTCTTAATATCAAAGAAAGTTTTTTATCAACAAAGAATAAACTTTTACTGTCTTTAAAAGATAAATAAGAATCAATTAATTTAATTAATTCTTCTGGTAAATCTAATAAATTCATACGCGTTTCTTTGAATAAATGACGTTATATCTTAACGAATCAAAACAAGTAATAAACTCGCCTCAAAAATCCAAGTATGTAGGAAATTTTAAACAGGAAAATTTCTACACAGAAATTCAAGATTTTTACAAAATTTTACCTTGGTTTAAAGAAAAAGTTAATCATATTTACATTTGTCCCTTGAATGAAAATTCAAAAGCTTTAATTATTGAAAATGATTCTGTTAAAGATTCTGAAGGAACTATTTTCTATAGACCCAATAAAAAATATTACGATTTACAACTTCATGCCTACAAAAAAAGTCAAACTGGAAATTCTTACATCATGCTTTGGGTTGATCCTCAAAACGGTTTTTTATACGATTTTAATGTAAAAATTGGTATCATAACAGATAAAGGGATTTTTCAACAAAATGAAGATATTTTTAACGCCCAGGAAGATTTTCTAAAACATTGGAAAAATAATAGCAGAGAACTGGAAAAGAACAGCATACTGAAATCACCTATTGATTCAAATGTAAAAAGTTATTTTGAGTTTAATTTAAAAAAAAATGGATTAGATGATGAAAATTATCTGCAACAAGTTGTTGGTGTGTATGAAAAAAATTTTGGACATAATGGTGATGTGTTTATAAAAAAATGTTTAGATTTACTAATTTTCTTGAATCCTAAGTTAAGTTTAATTCATTCAACAAACTTTTCAAAAAGATTCAAGAAACAATATTATAAACCTAAAATTTTACCACTGTTGAGTGAAAGAGATAAATTAGAAGAAATTTACAATGATCATTTAACACCTCCAGAAACTATACAAGTTATAAGTGATATGTTATTGAAACAACACGAAGAAATGTATAACGAATGGTTAAATTTTCTACTAGTAAATAGAACTAGTGGTGTTAAAAAATTTATAAAATCAAGTAAACCAAAATATGTAGATTTACCTTCTTGGAAAAAAGTATGTAAGAATTTTAATGATTTAATCAACGAACAGGATGAAAACATTGTTTTTGTCCAAGAAGGAAAAGATATTTACGGATTCACTATTCAAAATATGTTTAATTTAATTAAAGAAAAAGATTGTAGAAATCCATATACAAAAATAGTTTTTTCTAAAGAATTTGTTTCAAAATTTATGGATACATATTACGAACCAAAAAACGGTAATGGTATTATACCTAAAATTGAAACTATCGTCACCGAGAATTCTTTAGCTCTTCTTCTAGAAGAACAATTGTGTTTACTAGAAAAAATGTGCACATTTTGCAAAATTAAAAAATATAAAAATAATTTTTTCATTGAAAACATGGAACAAGTGTTCTATTTTTGTTCAAATTCATGTATGAATCAATATAGTCTTGATGAATTTAGAAATATAGATATTTCCGAAAACTGATTTTATATATTTGGAATAAAATTTATTGTATAAATCTATATGGAAAAGTAATCCCTTTTGAATTTCTTGAGGTACAGGCAAAGATCCATCCCATTGTTGAAAAAGTGTGTCTAAATTTACTTTATATTCTCTAGACAAATTTAAAGATACGTTTGAGAGAGCAAAATATAAATTGTCTTCGTATAATGTACGTAAACTCTTTCTTTTCACTGTTACGAAATTATCATCTACTATGTCATCATCATTTACTCTGTCGTATGTAGAAGTTCCGCAAATTCTTGTTAAGTAATCAAATAAACTCATTTTCATTTTTAAAAATCCATATCGGTTTGACAAAAGAGGGAAATGTATTTGTATCCAATTTTTGTCATTTTTATAAACGGCTTTTCTCAAAGTTATAAAATCGAAATATCTATTGAAAATCATAGGATGCATTCCTCTGTGTGTTTGTGTTAATGTAGATTTCATTCCGTCTACATTAACACTGTGTGAAAATCCAAAATCTATAATAATAGGTTTAAAACCCATATAACGTAATTTATGTTTGGGATATTGGTAATATTTTTGTTGGGTTTTCAATAATAGAATGTTATTCAAGTGTAAATCGTTATGCATGAATTTACACTCGTTTTGAGCCCATAATATTATTAAACATAAATGTTGAAAAATATTGTACACAACATCTTTTGAAAGTGTTTCAATCATGTCAAAAAATGTTCCTGTATGATCTATCCATTCAATGGCAAGCTGTTGTAAATTAGTACCACTAGATGTTTTTTTTTCTACAAAACACAAAGACTTGCTAAAAAATTGTTTACAATTGGTTTTTTGAAGTTGTTTTGAAATTAAATGTTCATGTTCTAAATTAATGTCTAATTCTCTATTTTCTTTAAGTAAAATTTTACGTCCATTATATTTTGCTTGAAAAACTTTTCCATAACTTCCTTGATTTTTAAGACGTTGTTCTTTCTTAAACATTTATTAAATTTATTCTTTTTGTAATAGAATATTTTTTAAGTGTTCCATATAAATAAAAATGGTAGGACGACGACGAACAACAAAAAAACGCAAACAACGTAGACGATCAAGTAGTACTTCACCTCCGAAACGTAAACGAACTACCGGACGTCGTAAAATTGTGTTTTATGCCAGAACTAAGAAACGAACAAAGAGACGTTCTCGTTACTAAAAATTCTAAATTTAGTTAAAAAAAATGTAGAATTTTTTAATGAAATTTTTTTGTATGTGTTTCTATTCCTTTTTCACTTTTAAATCTTTTCAAACATAAATCGCAGACATATTTTTTTAATTTTTTTTCTAATTTTTCTTCAGTTAATACACATTCGAATAGATAATCATTGTACCAAATAGGTCGTAATCCATTTTTTAAAAAAATTTCATGAATTTTCAACAGATTAGTGTGATCAGAAAATAATTTTACTTGGAAACGTGTATTACAACATCCGATTTTGCTTATTTTTTTTAAAACACTTTTAGATTTTACAAAAATTCCCCAATCAAAATTATTTTCATCATGGCTTTCAATATTTATTAAATTTTCATCAAAAAAACATTTGCCCTTGTATTCTAGACTAATTTTTCTAATGTTTTCCATTTATTGAAATACCATGTACATTTAAGTATGACTATAGATAAAAATGGACAAACGAATAATATGGGTATCAGCTATAATCTCAGTTTTGCTAATTTCTATGTATTTTGTGATGCGTAAAAACAACAATGTTGCTTCGACATACAAATCTGTTATTTCACCAGCTATACCACCAAATATACCACGACCTTCTCCTGTTATAATTGCACCAGCTACACCACCAAACATACCACGACCTTCTCCTGTTATAATTGCACCAGCTACACCACCAAACATACCACGACCTAAAGAACCAGAAGTTATTCCTTCGATTGTATCAATATCTTCTTCACGTAAAAGTATTTTTGATATTATGCCACCAAACAGTGATTTATTAGCCACAAACATTAATAAATGGTATGGAATTTTAGCCAATTCAAATCCTAATGCTCCTGGAGTTGTCGTTCCATCAGGACCTTTAAATCCAACAAATTTATCAAACTATTTTAAACACATCTGGCCTAACATGGCGCAATTGCCTGATGGTCAGCTTCAAACAATTTATTTAGGTTTAGATTGTTGGTATCTTAATTATATTCCTCAATTAACTCCAAAAGTAAGTAATGAAATGTACACGGTAGACAGATTGCCTACTTTAACTGCAATAGATGGAAATCAGGGTATTGAATATGCTAGATTATTTGATAGTACAGTTTGCGATTGTCTAAGAATCAGTTACAAAACTTGTGTATACAGTAAAGATCGTTTAACAGCGATGGCACTAAAATCATGCCCTCTTTGGGATGGTATACGAAGTATAGTTACACCGAAATGGCTACTAAAAAGAGCATATGATTCTGATAACCCAGATACTAATTATAGGAAAGACGTAATGGTTCGTCAGGGAATGAGTGGTAAAAAAGGATTTCCTTCGTATAGTTATTATGAAGGTATTGTTTATCCAGGAGAGTATGGTATTACAGAATTTTGTACGACTACAGATAAATATGATCCATACTGGAAATTAAATCAAACGGGTTTAAAATCTGGTGCAAAAAATTTAATTATGAGTAATCAAACTAGTCCTTGGTTTAATGAACAAGACTGTTCTTCTAAAGATTGCCAAAAAGATTATTTTTTAGATGATACATTTAATTGTGTCAAAATAACAAGTGATGGTTCGTTTGGTCCCGCAGGAAATTTTTCAAAATGTCTCAGAGAAAGCACATTTACTGAAGAGTTTGAAATTCCTAAACAAGCTTGTTGCGGAAGTGACTCTACTATTGAAAATTTTAGTACTGATTTCAGTACAAATTGTCCAGGAGGAGGTTTTCCAAAAGCTATATGCCCAGAAGTCAATCCAAAAGATTACAGAGAATACTGGACCTATCCGCAAATAGGATGCGGTATGTGGCACACTGTTGGCAAGTCTATTGCTGTAAATACAAAATTGGGATGGCTATTAGCACCTGAATCTGAAGGAGGATGCGCATTAGATTTCAATAGGTTAATGGAAATTAGAGGAAGTACAAATGCCATTGAACAAAATTTAGTACAACAGGTTAATAGAGTTGCAGCTATCATAAAAAATGGTCAAGTAACTGCAACATCAGTGTGGCCTGGTATGAATATTGACATGTTGAAAAAACATGGTTATACAGGTTCACAGATATCTGATGGTCAACAATCTATGCAAGCAGCCAAGGAATTAGTTAAATATTGGTATATGGAAGGATATACTGGTTTTGAAAATGGTATTTTAAATGGTTTTAATTATAATTATACAAAATATTTTCCTTTAGGAACACATTTTTCATATGCTAGTAAATTTGACAATATTATTCTTGGTATGATGACAATTAAAGGACTTGATTCAGTGCAGTTGCTGATGGAACCTCAAAATGCAAGTGTTGGACTGAGACCGGCGTACATGTTTGAAGTCATTAGTAAGAAACCAACGACTAAGGCAGGATTAGAAGATTCAGCTTTCCAAGACACTAGATCCTTACAGTGTAAAGCGATATATTCATTAGATCCTAGTCAATACATTGGAAATTATATGAAATTTGGATATTTACCAAAAAGTGTTGTTACAAATCCCAAGTTGTTAGATCCTATTACATTCAAAGCGCGTATGGAATCAAAAAGTTTTGTTCCAGTTTAGAAATGAGCGTCGCAATTAAATTAGGATCTTTAGAAGACAAAAAACGTCTTTTAAAACGAACTTTAATAGTATTGAATAATGGAGAAAAGATACAATTTGCTTTACCAACCAATAATGAATTTATTTTTAGAATTCCCTATTCCATTAGTGGTGTCAAAAATTTACCATGTACGCCGATGAAATCATTTCCAAATTTTTCAGGCACATTGAAAACTGAACAAAATGTTGTTTTTGAAAATGCAAAATTAAATTTATTAAATCAAGGTGTAGTTATGATTTCATGTTATACAGGTTTTGGTAAAACTATAACAACTTTAGCATTAGCATGTTTTTTAAAACTTAAAACTTTAATTGTCGTTCATCGTACATGTCTTTTAGATCAATGGTCACAGAGTATTAAAAAATTTTGTTCAGAAGAAAATGTGGTTCAATTACCAAATATTAATAACACTGAATCTTTCTTTTCCATTGTAAATATAGCATCCATACCAAAAATATCAGATTTATCCCAATATCAATTATTAATTACAGATGAAACACATTTGTTATTAAGTGAAAAGAGAAGTTTAAATCTTTTAAAAATTAGTCCAAAAAAAATGATTGGATTAACAGCTACTCCATATAGACCAGATGAATTGAATTTAGCTTTTAAATTATTTTTTGGATCTAATTATATTCTAAGAAAACTTCATAAATTACATTACATTTATGAAGTCAAAACGAATACAAAAATTGAAGATAAACGTTTATATAATGGAATGTTGGACTGGAATCATGTACTTAAACAGCAATCTGAAAATGAAGAAAGAAATTCTCTTATTGTTAAAATTATAAAATCTTTTGAATCTTCAAGAACTTGGTTAATTCTTGTAAAAAGAAAAACGCAAGCGAAAATTTTAGAAACTCTATTAGAAAAAAATTTTGTTGTAACTACTTTAATAGGAACAGAAAGAGAATACAATAAAAATGCTCAGATTTTAATCGGGACTGTAGGAAAAATTGGAACTGGTTTTGATCATCCAAAATTAGATTCACTATTATTAGGAGCTGATATGGTGGAATTTTATATACAATTTCTAGGTAGAGTCATGAGAACAGAAAAAGATCCAATAATAATAGATCTTATTGATGAGCATCCAATTTTAAAAATGCATTACAGCAAAAGAAAAAAAATTTACATGGAACACGGAGGACAAATTAAAAAAAATATTTGACTTTAAATTTACATTTTTTGAATGTATAAAATGACACCACGTTACGTGAAAATTCCAAAAGGCACTGTTATCTACCGTACGTCTTTTACGGTTGGTCCGTTAACGCCCACCAAGTGCGGAGACACAGATAAGGTGGGACTTTATTTTTCCACCATTCCTAGCGTAGCGTTGGGTATGTCTCTTGAATACAAATCCAACATGTTTTTTAATGTTTTTAAACTAAGTGAACCAATCGTGGCAATTGATGGTAAATATTCTTTTCGAATGATTCATCCAGAACGTTATTTTGACAAAAATAATAAATTTATTTGTAATGTAGATTTAATTCCAAATGAAAATATCAATCATTTCGAAGCAAAAGTCTATCCTGTCATCGATATACCAGGAGTGGAAACGTATGATTTTTTAAGCGACGAATTGCCCATTGATGGTGAATTGTTCATCACAACCCCAGACTTGAGAAAAGTCAAATGGTTGGAAACACACACGGTCAACTGGCGTCTGTTGGCAAACGCCTGGCGTCGCAAGCAACCCTTTTCTAGAAATGAAATGTTTCGAGACGTGTTGGATCGTTAGAATTGTTTAATCGTGTGAAATTGATTATTTTTGTTGTTAAAGCTAGATAGTAATTATAGCTACAATGAAGACGTGTTATTCTAATCACGAATTAATAGAGGCCGTTAAAGAGTTTGAAAAAAACGGAGGAGTATACAGCAATGAAACGTATCGTTATCGCAGCAATGATATGGTCATCACTTGTCGTAATGGTATGAAAGCCGTGTCCAAGTTTATAGCCGATGCCCAACAGACTTATCGCCATCGTAGCATTATTCTCCATGGACTCTATGCAGAGAGTTTGCATGAAAGTATTTTTGATCGTGATACACTCATTGTCGGAGAAACGATTTTCGAATGCCTTCAATGGCAAGAAGCGTTAGAATGGACTGGACAGGTAAATTGTATTACTAAAAAAAATCAGATACTAATGAATACACCCATTACAATAATTACCAAAAAACTCATGAGTGACTTTCCATTGAGTGGTGTTTACTATCGTGTCTTGGTTCCATTTGGTTTTAAACATAGACTCAAATGCATGTATAACTATAGCATGTCTATGTATTGTTTTACTGAAAATCAGTTTGTTTTCAAAGAACCATATGCTAATCGTAACATTACCTATTACGAAACGCGAATGATTCCTATGGATACCACCATCAATTCAGAAGATTACTTTTGCAGCATCTGTTTGGAGACACACGACAAAGTTTATCGGATTTTACCATGTAAGCATACATTGTGTTTGTCGTGTTACGAGCACGCCAATCTTCTAAAATGTCACATGTGTCGTGGTGAAGTGGATAAAATGAAAATTTTGTACAACGAAGAAAAAATCATCCCTCCACCAGAAACTCGATCAGTCTTAAGGTCACTATTACATTTGAAAGGTTTGATTTTTTCAAACTACATGGCCAAAGACCACGACACGTTTGAGAAAATGTACCTAAAATTTCTCAAACATCCTCAAGAGTTATATATTTGTAAATGGCCAAAACATCCAGTGTCTAGATTTTATGGTCAACAATTAACGGACTTTATTTTTGTCGTCAATGCTCATGATAATTTACCAGAGAGTCTGATTATTGATTCGCTGTGTGTCAACGACATCAATATTCATGTTCTGTATTCGTGTCAAACACAAAAAGAAAAATGGCAACACATTCTATCAACAGATAAATAAAAAATTTCCATAACCATCACTGGGGGGTAGAATAGGGGTTATGGAAATTCCCATGTCATTGTCCAAAAAGTAATTTTATTAAAATTCTTGTAAAATAGTTAATTTTTATTAAACCACTATAATATAATTCTAAAAAACATATAGGTTGAATAAAACCATATCCAGTTGAATCACTGTAAATATGTTTTGTTTTGTCAATGTCTATAGTTTGTTTAGAAATTAGAAAAAAAATGGTAACTTTTCTGTTGATATCTCTGTATCTAAAAGAAAATACAAATTTATTTAGTTGGCATGATGATACTACAAGTCCTGTTTCTTCTTTCAATTCTCTAATAGCACACTGTAACAAACTTTCATCATTTTCTATAATACCTTTTGGAAATCCCCAAAATAGATGATGAGCTTGACTTATTAAAACGCCATCTGGAGTAATAACACAAACGCCAGCACCAAAATGATCTTTATTAAGATCAAAATTTTCATCTAATTCATTTGTAGAATTAATCAAGTTTAATTTACAACATTTTCTAAAACATGATAAAGACATTATTGATATTGTACATATTTTTTATTTAGAATTTTGTCAATTTGGATCTTGATAAAATTTCAATCGTTGTTTTTTTAAAAAATTTTGTCAGTTGGATCTTAAAACTGACAAAATTTAAATTTTTTAATATATTTTAGGTCTTATACTTTTTAGAGGTTTTAATTTTTTTAATACAGCTGTAAAACAATCATTATTTGTAGATGCAAATCCGAGCGTGTATTCTGTTACAGGACAGCCGTGATTTATAGCAAAAACAAGACAATCTAAATTGCCATTTACAGCTGCATTATTACATGTTTCAACATCCCAAGGGCATCCGTTTCTGTAAGCAAAATGCAAACAAGAAATACTTCCAGAATAAGCTGCCGATGCTGTTGTTAACCTATCCCAAAAACAACCACGTAAACGAGCAAATTTTAACATTTCTAAATTACCCATAAAAGCAGCTCTGGCTGCTGTTAATTTATTCCATTTATATCCCATGTAGTAAGCTTTTTCAAAACAATTGTTGTGTCTGTTTTCTAAAGCCATTTCAAAAATTCTGGTATCAGAATAATTTGGAATTTGCTTTTTCAAAAGAATTGAACAACAACTTTCGGAGGGATTTACGTCCTCCATTTTACAAAAAAAAATTTTTCTACAAGTTAAAATCAAATTTCTACACGGTTAATCTGAATCGTCAGAATCGACAATATTTAAATTTTGAGAAGCAAATTTTTCGACTAAATCAACAACCGGTCTTTCTTCTGACGATTTTAAAACTGCAGTTTTTTGGTTACGATGTCGACTGCATTTCATTTCTGCGCCACCAGATACTTTACTTTGGCATTGTTGACCTACTTGAGAACCTTTTGTGTACCGATGACTACATTTATTTTGAGAAAATCCCAAGTCATCTTCCTTCCACAAATTTGACAATTCCATTTCTGGAATATTATATTTGTTTGATATTTTTTTAATAAATTGCAAAAAATATTCATTTACTATTAACTCGACTTTCTTGCTAAGCTCCATTTTTTTGATCTTAAGTTGAGAACAGCAGATAATCAACTGGTAATGTTTAGGACAGAACTGGTGGTATAAAATCTTATTATTTTTTCAACAGTGGTGCTGTAAGGTTGTGTAAAATGAATATTCCTCGTTTTCAGGCATTCACCAGTTTAAACAAGAGACTAGAATCTTTTGAAAATAAATTTTCAAATGTTCAATTTGAAAAGGCACGACATGGATTTTTCTTACGCAGAGAGGCATGTTTTTTTATATGTTGTAATTTTTGCAATTTGCGTGTGAAATATGCTGATAATTTTGATTGGATTCACGCCTGTCATTGTACTAGAACAATTTCCAAAAGAAAATATCTTGAAAATATCAACACTTTTGAAAATATAGTAACTTTTCCAGAAAATTTTGCTAGACGAGGTTATTTTTTACAAATTACCATGGTAGATATATTTACCTGTTTTCTATGTGGTTATTCACATTCACCTTTAGAAGAAGCAATGTTTCATGACATAAAAATATGTCCAATTGCTCTTTATAACAAGGAAATTGTTGTGGATAATCCTGTATGTTCTTCGTGTCATGTCAATAAACAAAATTGTGCATTTTTAAAATGTGGACATGTTTTGTATTGTACTGTATGTGCGAGTTTTAGAGAGATTTGTAAAATTTGTAAAACTCCAATATCTGCAATTTTACCAACATTTTTCTAATACACACGAGTATTTATTTTGACTAGTACCATTATAATAAATGCCGCCTCGTGGTAAATTATCTAGACGCCGTACTCTTAAAAAGAAAAGCACACGACGCAGTGTTAAACAGACAGTAAGAGCCAAACGTATTCCAAAGAAGAACAAACGGACTTTGACGAAACGTAATCCAAAGCCTAGAAAGTTATCAGAATCAGACGAAGAATCAGATGATGAATAATTTTCAAAATATTTTAATACATATTTTGAAAATGTTATTGAATACGACATTTAGCTTTATAAAAATCTTGTTCTAAATTATTACATTTTAACCACTTTTTAGATTTTTCGGCAGCCAACATCCATGTAGAAATAGAAGATGTGCATTTCATTTCTAAATAAGCTAAAACGAATGCAGTTGGACATAAATCTGATGAATAGTTTATTTCTTTTTTTAAAAATTCATCGATAGTAAAAGAACCATCAAAATTTTGTAAATTTATTATATATTTTACAAGCGTACAATTTTCAAACTTATCAGAAATACTATCTGTAAGGCATAAACTATTCATTTTATTTATCAAAAATGAAAATGGTATTTGATTTGCAATTGTTACTACGTCTTTTGTAATTAATTTAAATTCTATTGATTCACTCAAAGCAATAAAACTTGTATATTTTGTAATAATGTTGTACTTTAATCCAAGTTTTATAATTTCTTCAGAATCATCCATTTCTAGAATCATTCGTTTTACAGCCAAACATGTAAGAGCATTACCATCTTCTAGACATTTCATTTGAATGTGTTTACCGTTTAAATAGGGTGGATGAAATTCTGTATTAAAAATACCAAATAAAATTGTCAAGTTGCAATTGTAGATTGGAGACAATTTTTCAGGAATTTGTTTTACAGGATTCCATGAAAAATCAGCATTTACTTCTGGTTGCAGAGCAAAACTAATTTGTTGTAAAATTTTTTCTTCTAGATTTTCTTTCAGAGAAACATACATTGAACTGCCTTTTCCAAAACGAGCCATGCTATTTACTAAATGATGACAAGCACCAGCACCAAGACCTATTGAAAAAATTCTACTAAAAGTATTTGTATTATTTTGAATCGTTTCAATAATTTCATCGACATTTGCAACTTGACCATCTGTTAAAACAAATATTAGTTTTTTATAACCCTCAGGGCTTTTTGTTTTTAAAATAGATTTCAGAGGCGGAACAATTTCTGTACCTCCAAAATCTGCGTTCATGTTACGAATATATTCTTTAGCAGATAATAATGTCTCTTGGCTATACTTCACACTTTCTAAGATATCAGAACTAAAAGTTTTAAATGTAGAACCAAAACTAACAATATTAAAATACGAATTTTCTGGTAACGAATGCAAAATTATATTTAGTGCTTCTTTTGCTTGTCTAATTGCTTGACCTTGCATGGACCCAGATTGATCAATTAAAAATATTAATTCGCTATTTTGATATTCACTACAACAAAATTTAGGTATATAAGTAATCATACCAGTATAAGTGCTATCGATATTATTGCGTTGAAAAGTAGCACAACATTCTAAAGGTAAATCAATGTGGAAAATTATATCTCTATCTAAATCTAGATTTTGAATTACTATCTTTTCATTTAATATTTCAAATGAATGGCTCGGAGAAGAAACATTTTCACAACATTGTAAGTTAAAATTGCCATGGTAATCGGAATTTGTTGTCGTATTATTTGTAAAATTAGTATTTAATGTATTGTATCGTTGATAAATTGTAGTTGGTAAATAAAAAATGGCATAACTATGATTGTTAATTGTTTCATATTTAAGTTCTGTGTAATAAGATAGTTTCACTACAGCTTTTTTTTTAAAATTTCCAAGTCTAATTTGAAAAATGTCAGTTTCCTCATCTTGAAGTAAAGCACCAAATTTCCCAACGCTGATAGCATTGTCATATTCTTTTTGTGCCATATTTTTTGGTATTACTTTTGAATGAATGTCGACATCATCAATAGTTGCGCAAAAATTATATACAATAGCATTGTCATCTATTGGAAATTTATACAAAACTTCCATTGATAAATCTTGACTATTTTCGTAAAATTGTTCAATAATAACATTTGCAATTAAATCATCAACTTTAACATCAATGTCAATTTTTTTTAATGGAATAAAAGTACAATTTTCACCGATCAAACACATTTTCAATTATTTATGGTCATAGTTGTAAAAAATCAAATAATTCATAAAATTATTTTATAAATGAACAAACTTTATTACTTTTACAGCGAACAATCTGAAAAGAGTTTGAAATATTTAGATATAGTTGAAGATATAGGAGGAGAAACAGTGTCTGTTGATTCCATGAAAATTCGTAAACGTTTAAAAAAAATTGGAATTGAACAAATTCCTTGCATTGTCTTTAAAGAAGATAAACGTATTTTACAAAATCAACAAGCCATAGATTTTTTAAGACAGTTTATCCAACCACCTCAAATACGTCATGAAAATTATAAAAAATCGTTACCAATCTCAATTCAGATTCCTGGAAGAACACCTATATCTCAAATTCCCATTATAACACGAACTGCTGAAGAACAAGAAATTAATGATACTGTAAAAAAAGCTGTGAAAGAAAATTCCATTATGGATAAAGTCAAAGTATTGACAAAAGAAAGAGAAGAAGTTTTAATCGATAACAAAAATTAACCAATGAAATGAAACATGTGATCTTTTCTAAAAAACTGAACTTTATTATTACTATATCCTAGTCCAGTTTTTGGATCAAACCATATTTTTTGTATTCTATCAAAATACAATAGAACATCAATGTTTATTTTTTCACGGGAATAAACAAAATCCCATAATGGTGTATTTTTCAGTAAATGACAATATAACGAATAAAATTCGTTATTAAATAAAATTTTAGAAGTACAAATTTTATTAAATTTAATTAATTCATTCGACATGTTGCTAGTTAAATAATAAAAATGTTTAGCACAACTCATCTGAAATCTAAATGATACTGGTTCTCCGCACATTTCATCAGTTTGAATTAAAATTCCGTTTATATCAAAAATTTTTATACTACCAGTTGGGAACATACAACATGGTATTTTAACAAGATTCATTTTTATAAATGATTACACAGATTCCAATAATAATAATTATAATACTTTTAGTTATAATAATTGTAATGTTTTCTAAAAATAAAGTTGTTAAGAATCCAGTTAGTTATAATAGTCAAAAAAGTATCTGTCCTTGGTTGGTATTAATTTTAGGAGAAAATCTTGTTTGTGGAGGAATTATTTTGAATGAATCGACAATTTTAACAGCTGCTCATTGTGTTTACGATCAAAAGAAAGTTAGAGTTTTCCCAGGTGTTGTTGACAGATTAAATTTACCAAAAGGATATGATTCAGCTAAAATAGTTGTTCATGAAAAATATGATTCTGAAAATTTATATAATGACATTGCTATTCTCAAGTTGAAAGACAGAATTTATTTTTCGAAACATGTATATTCTATAAATCTTCCCAGTAGTTCTCCGTACGTTGGTCAGAAAGCATTCGTCTCTGGATTTGGTACTACAGAGGCCGGAAAATTATCTCGTTGGCTTAAAACATTTCAGGTAACTATAGAAATTTCAAAATTTTGTATTTTGAAATATGGCAATGACTACAATTCCAATTTACAGATTTGTGCTGGAAATTTATTTAATTCTTTAGATTTTTGTACTGGCGATTCTGGAGGTCCTCTCTACTTAAAACAATCTGGTATGACTTGGGTAGTTTTAGGTATAGTTTCTTTTACTGGAAAAAAGTGTTCTGATGGACTTCCTTCTGTTTATACTGATGTATTTAGTTATTGCCAATGGATTCGCCAATTGTTGTAGAATCGTTTAAGATTTACGTGTCGATTGAGTTTTTGGAACACTTGCGATTGATGGGATATCCACCTCCAGTCAAAATCAAATCGGACGTCTCTGAAGACTACGTTTACGACTCTGATTGTGAAATAGAATTTTTGGAATGATTATAAAAATTAAAAAAGATCATTGGTTTGATAATCAAATACAAATTGTCGATGATGCAAAAAATGTGCACAATTGTTTAATTTCTAGTTGTCAAAGACATCATCATAAAAATTGCAATTTTTCATGTTTTTGGTGCAGACTATCTTACAAAAAACGTATCCCTATACATTGCCCTATAAAATATCATCCAACACAAATCGAAAAAAAATTACCATTAAAAATTGTGAAAGGTAATGTAGAAGATGATTGTTTAAATTTTACTCAAATTATAAAAAATTCTTATTATGAGGTTGATGGCAGTTTTTGTTCTCCTTCTTGCTGTTTGGCTTATATTATCGATAAAAAATATAATGTTCGTTTTTCAGAAAGTGAAATGCTTTTGCATCAAATGACAAATTTAAAAAATATTACTCCTTCACCACACTGGAGATTATTGGAAAAATATGGAGGCCCGTATTCAAAAAAACAATATATGGAACTTGTCCAAAATAACGACACATTTCATTATCATTCGCGTTTATTATTCATTAACCACATGTTTGAAAAGAATCTATTTCAATAAATGGTACAAAAAATTTATGTTATTATTGGATTTTTAATACTTGTTATTGTATTGGCAATTTTTGGAAAAGACAATAAACAACAAGATTTAAAAAATGTATTTCCAGAAATTATCCCTGGAGAAATAAATGCACCCAATGTATTTTCTACAGATAAAATTATAGCTGGTCCTTTAGTGTCTTCAGAAGATGGAGGTATAATTTACATTCTTGAAAATGGAGCAGTTAGAGAAATCATGTAGAATTAAATTTTCTTTTCAAAGCTTTTTTTTTAACAACAGGTTTTAAACCACAAAAAATTTTATAGCGTAAACGTTTTGCTTGAGACAAATTTTCATACCATTTTAAATGTTGTATTTCATATTCATTATTCATATCTTCAAAATATTTCTTCATTTCATCTTTTTGATGAAAATTATTCCAATTTTTTATGATATTACTTGAAGTTTCGTGCATGTTACCTATAATAAAAAATGAAAAAAATTCTTCCACAGTAGCAGGCGGTCGAATGGGTTCATTTTCGAAAAGAAGTTGCGATTCAATCCATTTAGGTAAATACATAATCTTTTCTTCAGATATGTATCTTCCGTCTGGATTCATTTCAATACAACTAAATTTGTTTAAACATCGAAAACATCCAATGTGAGATTTTTTAAAACCATTCATAACATTTTCGTACTCCATTTTAAGATTAATATTTAATGGATTAATTGGTTGACCAAAACATAAATTTTGATTAAGAATATAAGATGGAATAGAATAAAATAAAATTTTTTTAGAATAATCTAAAAAATATATTGGGAAATCATTTAAAATTGCATTATAAATGATGTCTCGGTTTTGTAATGATAACTCACCCTCCAGTAAATTGTCCAAGTCTATTTCGTCCATGGTACTAAGAACATTTTTTGAAGAATTCTTAGTTTTTATACGGAAGCCGCGGAGACCTTAGGCTATAAATGATTCAGCATAAACCCACTATACTCTATGCTACTATATATAAAAATGAATAGCGTTTTTGTAAATACTAAAGATGGTGCTTCACTACATCACGCAATAAATAGATCTATTGATGGTTCATTTATTGTAAAAACACCTCCTAATATGATAAAAATTGACGATTTTCTAAACGAAAAACCAATTTATAATAATTACAACAACATAAAACTCGGAAGATTTGAATACGGTAAAAATGGAGGAAATTTAAGATTTCCAAAAAAAATTTTAAAAATTTATCCGATGCAATCAGTTTTCATAGAAGACGATCCAAAATTTATACAAACTCGAGTTTGGAATAGAGAAATGAATGATAATTTATATTATAAAAACGTCTTTGAAATTGAAGCTAATAAACAACTTCGTAAATTAGATTATCCATATTTGTAACCAAAAATTGAATAGATTTTTTCATACGATTTAAAAAAGTCAGTAAAAATTGACGTTATAAACGACAAGTGGTTAATGCCGAGTATTTTTAGTCAAATGTTTTGTTCGGTTGCAATGCAACATGGTGACCGTATTCCAGCCTTTTTTAGAATTCAATAGTTAACTTATCTATTGAATTCTTATATCTATTGCAATTTTTACAAAGTCTCTATATCTGTACCATCTCTGTTCCATCTTGCTCTACCTGAAGCCACGTCTGAGGCATTGGAAAGATCATACATTAATTTAAGAGGTCTGTCAGGAGCACAGCAAGCTTGATACAATGGTTTCTTCTCTGCTTCTTTGAAGGCTTTCACCATTTTCTGTGGATTGTTTATTTTGTCACCCTTGGTTCGTTTGTGCCAACCGTAACAAATGTCTCCGCAGTTTTTAGGACGGTCATCAAAATAATCCCATTTGCTAAGTCCGTAGGCGCTTGTTTGTGTTGGAGTTTTCCTACGTTTCGACTTTGTATGTTTTTTTCTGCCTCCGGTAGTACGTCTGCTGATAGAGCTAAAGGTGTTTGTTCGTGTCGACTTTTGTGTTTTCTTACCTTTAGACTTTACGCGTTTTTTGGTTTTTTTGCTGGTTCGTCGTTTAACGCTCATACCGCGTCTAGATGATTTTCGCATTATTTATTCTATCGATTTGACGGAAATAAATGAATTCCGTTATAATATTTTGGATTATTATTGTTGTCGTTATAATCTCCTTTTTGTTATTTATATCTTCATCTCCCAAAACTACTTTTCCAGTAATTGTCAATCAGCCGAAAATAACCTATCCAATTGTTCAAGAACCATGGGCTCGTTGTACTAAGGAAATGCTAGATGCGCCCAATTATGTCAAAGGTTTTTGTGGACGTTACGCTTTTCTCTCCAATTTCTACGTGCATCCTATTGTTCGTAATGGCATACGTTACGGTTCCAGTGAAACTGCGTATCAAGCTGCAAAATACGACGGTCGTCCAGCCATTCAACAACTATTTATTTCAGTCACTCCGGACCAATCTAAAAAATTGGTAGACGCTAATCCTTACAACGTTGGCGCTTTCAAACGCAAAGAAGTTATGAAACAAGTGTTAGAAGCTAAATTTTCAGACCCCAGTTTACGTAGTCTACTTTTATCCACAGGACAAAAACGACTTGAAGAATACAATTGGTGGGGAGACACGTACTGGGGTGTGACTAGTATAGGGGGGCAAAACCAACTTGGTATCATGTTGATGGAATTACGAGAACGTTTACGTTAATTATTGTATGTTGTTCATTAATTTTAGATATATTAATGGTCTAAATAAAAATGTCTTTTTACAAAAGTTTTGATCCATTACAACAAAAACAAAATTTATGTCGAGGATCTAGTGACATCATTTCTTCAGACGATCGAGGTCAAGTGAAAACAACTAATTTTAAAATTAGTGATTCGCAAATGACTGATTTAACAAATGTTATTCGAACAGCAGCAGGCTTAAATGCAGCAATTGCTAGTAAAATGGATTTGGTAAATCCTGTTGTGGCTGGAAACCTTGTAAAATTGGATTCAGACGGTCAATGTATTGATTCTGGATTCAAAGTTGATGACGCTAGCGCCCCTAGTGCCACAGTCTTGTACACTTCTTTGAAATCAGCAGACAAAGCTGATAAAGTCCTTCCAGGTGTTGCAGGTGATTTAGCAAGTATTGAT
>Ga0209668_10000077_pt1 | contig 38151 bp, 41 predicted proteins | sample FrelakmetPLP11PL_FD_187150 | JGI IMG/M metagenome (GOLD analysis project Ga0209668, IMG submission 187150) | Freshwater lake sediment microbial communities from the University of Notre Dame, USA, for methane emissions studies - PLP11 PL (SPAdes)... | ecosystem: Environmental > Aquatic >...
TTTCGTGCCTCAGCGTCAGGGAAAAACCCAGATGCTTGCCTTCGCCTTTGGTGTTCCAGCTAATATCAACGCATTTCACTGCTACTCTAGCTGTTCCAGCATCCCTGTCAATCCTCAACCCTAATAGTATCGCATCCTGTTCTCAGGTTAAGCCTAAGTATTTAAGACGCGACTTATTAAGGAGCCTACGCACACTTTACGCCCAATGAATCCGGATAACGCTTGCCCCCTACGTATTACCGAGACTTCTGGCACGTAGTTAGTAAGGGCTTATTCTATAGTCCGTGAATGGACTATCAAAAGGAGTTTACGACCCATAGGCCTTCATCCTCCACGCGGCGTCGCTCGGTCAGACTTTCGTCCATTGCCGAATATTCCTAGTTGCTGCCACCCGTAGGTGTACTGCCCGTATCTCAGTGCAGTTGTGGCTGACCGACCTCTCAGTCCAGCTACCCGTCATCGCCTTGGTGGGCTTTTACCCCGCCAACTAGCTGATAGGATATAGGCTCCTCCTTCAACGATCAGTTAAGATCTTTACTCTTACGAGACTATGGACTATTACCCCATCTTTCGATGAGCTATGGTCCATTGAAGGGTAGATTCCTATATATTACTCACCCGTCTGCCATTGTCCGGCTTGCGCCGGACCATTCGACTTGCATGCTTAAGGCACGCCGCCAGCGTTCATCCTGAACCAGGATCAAATTCTCAAAAAAATTTGATATGTTGAAATTGACATCAACAAATATCAAAACTCCACCTAATGTGGAGATTTCCTACCACTTCCTGATTATCAATCCATTGCACAATGGATTAATTCATGAAAGAATCCTGTTTCTGATTTGCTGCTATGACCTGAATTTTCAAAGAGCCCTTCAGCCTTACAGGCTTCAGGGTAAACCTTCTATTTTTTTAGAAAGCTTGCCCTGAGGAGCAAAGCATTGAGCGGACAAAAAAACCCACCAAAGGTGGGTCAAATTTCTCCCAGACTTTGATAGAGATTTTTACATACCAAAGCATATTATAAACGAATTTAAAAGATTGTCAATGACTTCTTAAGTTGACTTCGGAAAAGAATTACTATATATTTCTTTAATTATGAAGGCAGAAAATGGATCGCTAGGAACTATTGATGAATCGGAATTAGTTAAAGAACTTATTCATGATATAAAAATCGCCAGACACTTAATTGAAAATCCTGAATATTTTTATCAACAACCGACCACTGAACAAGAAAATAAATTCAAAGAAGAATACCTTAATAAATGGAAACATTTATCTAAAAAAAATCGGACAAAAATACCTAAGACTATAGACACTTTTTTCGGAAAAGTAGAATTCATTAGGGATGCTGTACACTTTAAAAATCTTCTCATAAAATACATTTTACCTAATTATAAATCAGGAGAAATCACATTCTTGAAAGAAGGGTCTCAATTATCTATTGGACGTAAAGAAATGTACGAAAAATTAGATTCTCTTTCTCAGGAAGAATTAACAGTATTGCAGGCAAAAAATACTAAAACTCCTCTTCAAATAATTGATTTTTCTACAGGCAAATTATCTCCTGTAACTTTATAGAGAATTATCCCTAAGCTAACCACTACATTCAGGCTCTTATTTACTCCCCACATCGGAATCTCGACAACTTGATCGCACATTTTTAAAACTTCTTTGGAGACACCGGTTGTCTCATGCCCGACAACTAAAGCAACAGGAAAATTATAATCCGCTTTATCGTACGGAATACTCTTTTTATCCTGTTCAATTGCTATAATTTGTAAATTTTTAATTTTTAATCTTAAATTTTCAATTGCCTCTTTCGCAGTTTTTGCATACTCCCATTTTACCCACTCCGTAGTATTAATGGATGCTTTTTTGATTCGGGTATGGGGTGGTGTTTCTGTTTCTCCGCATAAAATTATTTTTTCAACAGCAACCGCGTCTGCCAAACGGAAAATTGACCCGATATTGTAAGTATCCATTACATTATCCAAAACAATGTAAATAGGATTTCTTTTGAGATTTTTTCTTTCCGTAGCTGTTGATTTTGTTGTCCGTAACTGACTAGCTCCTAATTTAATCATTTTTGCCCCGATTAAATCGGGGTTGAGGAAATTCTATCAAAGAGGTAAATTTTAGTCAAAGTTATTTTTTGGTGGATTTAGCGCCAGCTGTTGCAGAAGGCACTTTCTTTTGCAAACTGCTCGAAGCTTTCTGAAACTCATTTATTAAATTTTTAATATCGCTTGCGCGCAGCAAGTCTTCCTCCCGAAGAGTTTGGCTTTTTTGAGCTGTTGAGCTGGCTAATTTCGTTAATACACTTATTGCCCGATTAATTTCTGCGGCGGATAGATTTGCCCTATTTATATTGTCGCCAATCTGCTGATTTAAATCATCTATTGTTTCGTTTATCATAAGATCTGTTGGTAAATTTTCTTCAACCTGAACTTTTGCAATTTTCAGAGCTTCTTCCGCAGCCATAACTTGCGCTTTTATTTCTCCTGTTGCCTGCTTTTCTAATAGAAGAAGAGCTTTTTGTTTATCTTTGATCGAATCATTAATTTCTTTTGCCAATAAGTTTATGTTACGTCCGGTTAACTTAGCGTTAATCAAATCTTCTGAAGCTCCTTTAAGACTATCTGACACTCCTTGAAGTGCGATTCTAATTCCGGAAACGTTATTTTTTGCTAACATAATTTGCAATTCCGCTAATCTTTCCCCAGCAATAGCGTTATGTATTTTTACTTTCTGCTCGGGAGCAAATGCTAAAAATAAACGTAACCCCTGCTTTACTTGATCAATAAAAAACAAAGGACTATCCGGAAGAACTAGCCCTGGACCTTCTGCGGTTGGAGGAATCGACAAAGTTGGTGCGCTGGCTACTCCCAAAACATCCTCTTGATGATTGGCAGATACTGGACCCGAAGAAAGAACAACAATTACAGATGTTAAACTAACGCTTAGAAGAAAAATAAACAATTTCCTCACACTATTTATAGTGCGATCTTTTTATATATTTGTCAAGGGGTAGCATTGCAAAAAAATTGACAGCATGTGTTATTATATAATTTATGACAGCAACTAGTCATGCGCTTATCGGCACTATCATTGCAGCAAAAATTGGCAACCCTGCACTAGCCATACCAATAGCCATCGCCTCCCACATTGCCGCCGATATAATTCCCCATTGGGATACTGGAACAAGTAGAAGAAAAAAAACCTATAAAAAAATGTTTACTGATAGCTTTCTTGATGTAGTTGTAGGATTTATCTTATCTTATCTGCTTATAATTCTATTTTTCCCGAAAACAGATATCACGTATGCATTTATAATAATTATTGCCTCTCAACTTTTAGACTGGATAACTGCATTTTATTATTTTTTTCATATCAAAACCTTTAAATGTGCCTACTCTTTCCAAAAATTATTTAATAACGATTTGGATCTGCCATGGGGATTGGTTACACAAATTGCTTTTGTTGTTTTGCTTCTGGCTCTGGCGAAAATTTTTTAATATCCTCAAGTTTTTGTTTCTATTCTCTTGACAGCTCAATATAAACACCATATAATTCCCTATTAAATGTCTATTTCAGAACATCAACCCAAGACTCTACCCAATAATTTACCTCCTATAACTTCAGTTGAAGCAAATCCCATGCAAGAGACCAGCATATCAATTTTGTTTAATAAGTTAATTCACGAAACTCTTTCTCTTAGTCCGCACGTAAAAACCTTTAGAGCTACTGTTGAAAGAGAAATTTTTGAAAGAAATAATGTAATAAGTAGTGTCTGTAAAGGCTTATTTTCAACTAAAAAGCAGAGAGACCTCGTAGTAACAATTACACCGTTAATGTTAAATATTCATGCGTTTAACATAGGAGGAAAACCTGAGAACGAAAAAGCTATTCTCGGACTTTATGTAGATGGAAAACGTTCTCGAAGTCATTTATTTGTAGCCGACGGAAAAAATATAAATCATCCTCATCATGCTAAATTAAAGGAGAAAAGTATAGATATTGAACCTGAAGATTACCTTAATATCGCAAAAACAGTTGAAGAAATTGCAGTAAAACAAGGTTTAATTAAGTAGTAATTTCTTATTTAATATTCTCATTTTTCTGTTTTTATTCTCTTGACAACGCCAACATAAGCCATATATAATCCTTCAATTATGTCTAATCCAGAACGCCGAAGATATATACCATCTAATCCCAACGTAAGTTCTGCAGAAGCAAAATTCCCACAATTACTTAGAACATTACTTGATAAATTACCTTATAAAACTGACGACACTGAAGGATTAAAAATCCTCCGAGGTACTGTAAAAAGACGTATTCTTGAAAAAAGTAAGATAAGTAAAGACATATTTTTAGCTTTATTTGACAATAAAGCTAAGAAAGATCTTACAGCAGTTATTATGCCATCAGTTCTAATTATTGAAACATATGATACAAGAGGAGAAACGAGGGGAAATACAACTCAATTGACTTTTTCTTCAGACGGGAAATGTTTCCATAATTGTGCCTTTGCAAAAAATGGAAATCGCCCTGAGTCAGAACTTACTGGCATGAAAATTGAACGTACTGATCATCTTGAAATGGTAAGAATAATCAAAAAAATCGCAATAAAACAACGCTTAATTAAATAGCAACTTTTTTGATATCTTCTAACTTCCAACTAGCAAAATCACACTTTGGATAGTTTGAACAGCCGTAGAAGCGGCGGCCTTTGCGGGTTTTTTTAATTATAATTTTCCCACCATCTTTCGGACAAATTTGGTTAGTTTCCTCAACAAATGCTTTTGTAAACTTACATTTCGGAAAAGTCGAGCAGGATAGAAATTTTCCAAAACGTCCAGTGCGAATTACCAAAAATGCGCCACAGGTCGGACACTTCTCATCAGTCTCCTCCACTGCAATTTTCACCCTTTCTGTCTCCTCAGCTTCCTTTAATTTTTTCTCAAATGGGGTGTAAAAATCGCGCGTTACGGACACCCACTGGATTTTTCCATTTGCAATTTCGTCCAAATTGTCCTCCATTGATGCGGTAAACGGAATATCGTCAATGTCTGAAAAATTAGTAACCAAAAAATCATTGACAGCAATTCCAATTGCAGTTGGGAAAAATCCTCGTCCCGAATTACCCGCTGGATCCCCTCTCTCAATATAGCCCCTGCTTTCAATTGTGGAGATAATTGTCGCATAAGTAGAGGGCCGTCCGATTCCCTTTTCTTCCAATGTTTTTATAATCGATGCATCATTGTACCTAGGCGGAGGCAGAGTTTCATGTTCTTTTTGTAGAGCATCAATCAGATTAAGTTTTTCGCCGTTTTCAAATTTTGGCAATTTATTGTCAGATAAGCCTAGTGGATTTACTTTCAAAAATCCGTCAAAAACCAAAACCGACCCATTCGCTTTGAGCTTATATTGTTCGGCATCAACCATGACAATAGTTGATTCAACAATCGCATCGCTCATTTGAGATGCAATCGCTCGTTTCCAAATGAGATCATAAAGTTTTCCGTATGCACCGCCAAGATTGCCAGAAACTTCCGATTCTGAAACTGAAGCTTTTGTCGGACGTATTGCTTCGTGCGCTTCCTGCGCTAATTTTTGTTTCACAAAATATTGCCTTGGCTTCTCGGGAATATATTTTTCCCCATATGCTTTTTTAACAAAATTGATTATTCCAAACATCGAAGCTTTGGAAATTGTCACCGAATCAGTTCTGTGGTAAGTAATATATCCTTCTTCATACAGTTTCTGAGCCAAATTCATGGTTCTTTTTCCGTTTATTCCAAGTCTTCTGGAAGCATCCTGCTGAAGAGTCGAAGTTGTATAAGGAGGCAACGGACTTCTTTTAGCTTCTTTTTGCAAAATATCTGCTACCTTAAATGTTTTTGTCTTTAAATCTGTGGTAATTTCTTCTGCTCTTTTCGCAGAATCAATGCATGTTTTTGTAATTTTATACTGTCCATCATATAAATCAAAAGTTTTAGCTATCTCAATCTTTTGTCCGTCTATTTCCATTAATTCAAACTCAGTTGTTGCATTTTTTTCTTTTGCCAATATGGCCATAATTTTGTAATATTTTTCTTTTCCAAATTTCTCAATTTCCCTTTCTCTTTCAACAATAAGCCTCAGGGCAACTGATTGAACTCTACCTGCAGACAAACCTCTCCTGACTTTTTTCCATAGAAGAGGAGATAATTTATATCCAACCAAACGGTCCAAAACCCGGCGCGCTGTCTGAGCATCAACTAAATTCTTATCTATTTTTCGGGGATTTTTCAGTGCTTCTTCAATTGCTTCTTTGGTAATTTCATGAAAAACAATCCTGTTAAATTTTTCATTTTTAACCTTTGCTTTTTCATTTGAACGAAGTACATCCGCGACATGATAGGCAATTGCTTCCCCTTCACGGTCAGGATCAGTTGCTAATATAACATTGTCCGCTTTTTTAGCTTCCGATTTAAGATCAGCAATAATCTGTTTTTTATCTACAACTTGTTCATAAAGCGGAGTAAAATCATGCTCTATGTCAATAGATAATTTGCTTTTTGGCAAATCCACAATATGCCCCATCGAAGCTCTAATCGTATAATCAGATCCTAAAAACTTTCCTATTGTACGCGCTTTTGTTGGGGATTCTACAACGACTAAATTCATAAAACTACTAAAACATTGTCACAACATTATACAGAGAATGTCAAGAAGTAATACTAAAAAACCCATTACTTAAGCTTTTTACCAGCCCTTTTATTTCCATTAAGGAAAGAAGGCTTCCGAGCTCTGAGGATTTAAATTTGGCCTTCTTCACAATCTCATCAAAATTCAGCGGCTCCTGACCCAAAAGTTTCAGAATTATTAATTCCTCTTTTGTTCCTGTTATTTTTATTTTTGCCTTATTAGAAATTGGAAATTGAGAATTAGAAATTCCTAATTCAGAAATTATATCTTTAGAGCAAGTTACCAGCTTAGCCCCTTTCTGAATTAGGGCGTAAGGACCTTTGGACATTTGTGACGTAATTGGCCCGGGAACTGCAAAAACCCTTCGATTAAATCTCAAGGCAAATTCTGCAGTAATTAAAGATCCGCTGTCTTCTGCTCCTTCTGTCACCAAAACTGCCTGAGACAAACCTGCAATTATCCTATTGCGGGCAGGAAAAGTCCATTGAGTCGGACTCATCCCTAACGGAAATTCAGAAAGAATACAGTTTCCGCTTTCAAGTATGTTATCGTAGATACTTTGATTTTCCCTTGGATTACAACAATCAACTCCGCATCCCAAAACCGCAATTGTTTTTCCATTGTTTTCCAAAGCTGTCATATGTGAAACCGCATCAACCCCAAGAGCAAGACCCGAAACAATTGTCAATCCATCTAGAACCAATTCTGTAACTAAAAGTTTTGTAACTTCCCTACCATACTGCGTAGTTTTTCTCGCGCCCACAACGCTAATTGATCCAACATTGTCATCCTGAACTGGTTTCAGGATCTCCTTATTTCCGCGACCATACAAAACAAATGGCGGATTTTTTATTTTCTTTAATAATTCAGGATACTCTTCATCTAATAAAGTCATGAACCAAACATCTTTTTCCTTAAGTTGCTTCAGATAATTTTCGATTGAAAATTCAGGTTTTTTAGCTTCCCATGCGGCTTTTGCAGTTTTAAATTCTTCTAAAAGTTTTTTAAATTTCGCCGGCCCAACCCCAGAGATCGTCGAAAACCCCAACCAATAATCTCTCTCACTCAGCATTAAATAAATTCTAACATATTAAAATAAAAACAATCTGTAATTGACAGATGGAAAAATAGAAGTTATTATTTAAGCAGAAAGGCCTATATGGCAGAACAAGCAGAAAATTTACTCCCTCAACAACCGCCATTTACAGAAAAGGGTCTTGCCAAAATGAATGAATGGATTGCAGGCAATCCAGATTTCAAACAGCTATCTCAACCGAACATCAATCGGCTATTTCTTTTAAAGAACTTAAGACAAATAGGGTGCAACATGGGATTCAGAGAGGAAGTCGAACCCGAATACACGATAGAAAATAATAAAGACTCTGATGTCTTAATGGGATGGGACACTATTACTAATGGTTTCCTGAAACTAAAACTACAGCTTGATAATTTAACAACTACTATACAAACTCAACATGAAGAAGCCGATTTGGACTATTACGCAAGTTTCAAGAATGAACTTATCGGAATTAAAAATCAGCTAAAAGAAAACGGAATAAATACTCCACCAACTTTTATAGACGTTAAAGATAATGTAATAAATTTGCCTGAAAAGGAAATTAAACGAGGGACAATAGTAGAGCCCGAACTACCTCCCAAAGTTCCCTTGAAAGATCAGGAATTAAGTCTCGATGTTCACGCTGGGACTTACTATGGATCCCCAAAGAAAAAGTAGACTAAATGATCTCTTAGGCCACACAAAGATCTTCTGATAAATTATTCCAAAAATGGGAGATTTTGAGGAGAATTTGGGGTTTTAATAAGCCTTAATGTAACCCAATTGAAATTTACTCCGACATTTTTTTCTTTAACAAAAGAAACCCAATCCGAAAGTGTTATCTTTTTTTCACTTGATAATGGCTCTAATCTTTGACTCGGAATTTCAGCCAAAAGCATTCCATTGTCACTACTTAATAATTTCCAGGCCTTATTAAGTAGAGCTGCGTGAATTCTTATGTCTGACGTAATATAATGCTTTCCTCTTAAAGCTCTTTCCATAATTAAATCAGCTTTTTTGCCATTAAGCGCTTCTTCAATTTTTTCCCAAGTCTTAAGTTCTAAAATATCTCCGGTTAATTGCTTTATCCCCAAATCCTCATCTCTTTTTAATTGATATCTGTTTCTTCTGTCACTATATGAAAGGGCTATCCCTAATTTAGGTTTATCCTGAAATTTTATGAAAAGATCAACTAAGGTATCTGAAGGACTCATTAAATCTATTACAACAGGAGCAGATTTTCGCCTGATAAAACTTGAAATGCTTGCAGAACCCAAAACAGGTCCAAAATCATTTTCATAAGATTTTATTGATGAACCGTAAACCGGCCATTCGTCGCAAGTCAAAGTCGAACTCTTTTTATTTTCTTCAATTTGATATTCCAACTGTCTTAATAAATCTTTGTCAGAGGTCTTAATAATGTGTCTTTTTGTTTCTATTGAATTTCCCATATGTTAAATCTAATTGGTGGATTATATGTTAAAAACAACCCCGAAGCAAATTAGAATATGTTAAATTTACCGTCCAAACCACTCTTCCAAGATTTTCTTTGCGATGGGGGCGGCGACATTGGAACCCTCACCGCTATCTTCAGATAAAACAGTAATTATAATCTGCGGATCGTAGGCCGGCGCAAAAAGAGTAATCCAGGCATGAGGCATTGTAGTTTCTCCCCCATGCTGTGCTGTACCGGTTTTGCAGGCAATTGTAATTTTCCTGTAATCTCTAAAGTCCGCTGAAGTTGTTGCAACTGGAGCTTCCAAAATATTTTTCCCGTCTATTTCAAGCTTTGCATTTTTAACTTTAAAATCATATAGAGGCCACGCAACTCCTCCCGGAGAACATGCCTCAATCATTCCTTCACGAATTAAAGAAGTATTTTCGTCGCTTAACATTTTTTTGCTTTTAACTTCTAATTTCTGATCTTTAAGAAGATGCGGTTTATGCAAAATTCCTCCGTTTGCAATCACCTGTGTCCACACGTTTACCTGAAGAGGAGTTGTCAATAAAAAGCCTTGCCCGATTCCATAATGATAAGTATCTCCCAGATACCAATTCTCACCGATAACCTTTTTCTTCCACTCTTCTGTTGGTACTGTGCCCTTTTCTTCTCCTGTTAAGTCAATTCCTAATTTTTGCCCCAAACCAAACTTTTCTGCGAAGTAAGATAGTCTGTCAACTCCAACCATACCTGCTAATTTGTAGAAAAAAATGTCATTTGATCTCTGTATGCCTTTTACTACATTTACTTCCCCATCCGTCTTTCCATACTGGGTAAAATACCAATTGGAAAAGGAAAAATTATTAATCCTTAAAATTCCTGTATCTTCTATTGTGAAATTTTTATCAATAACTTTATCTTCCAATCCTGCAGCAGCTACAACAAGTTTAAATGTTGATCCCGGCGGATATGTTCCTGAAATTGCCCGATTTAAAAGAGGCTGATTTTCCGAATCTGACAAAATTTGCGCTGTTGATTTATAAACAGAGTTCTCATTTCCGGAATATTTTTCACCCATGGTAAAAAAGTTGGAATCAAAAGACGGCTTGGAAACAAGAGCTAATATTTCTCCTTTAGAATTAGAAACAATTACTGCTCCTTTTTTGACGTCTTTTGCGGCATTAAAAACTGCTTTCTGAAGCGTAATGCTCAAAGTTAACGTAATATCTTGTCCAGGGATTGGATCTGTGACACCTAGTTTACGAACTGTCTTACCCATACTGTCCACTTCAATCATTTCTTTTCCATTGGTACCTTTAAGTAAATTTTCATATTCTTTTTCTATTCCTATTTTGCCGATCAAATCCCCTCCCCTGTAATCAGTATCTTTCATTTCTTCTTTTGAAATCTGCCCGATGTATCCTAAAACATGAGAAACCACATCTTTATATTGATAAGACCTTAAAGAATCTATTTCCAAATTAGTTGCACCAGTCGATAAAAGCTTTAAAGCTTCATTTTTATCAATAAGTTTCGTTTTGTCATTCGAGGTTTGCCTGAATCCGGGAACATTAAAAACCAAAGGTACTCCCCAACGGTCAAAAATGATTCCGCGGGGAGCATGAATAGTGACTGTTTTTGTTCTGTTGGAATCCGAAAGCTTCCGATAATTATTCCCCTCAATAATCTGGAGATAAAAAAGCCTCGCAGTAATTAATACTACTCCTATAATCAAAATTGCAGGCAGAATATAACTTCTAATCGAATAGTTACGGTTTGAATTCTCAGAATGCCTTTGGCTTTTCTCAAGCTTTATGTAATCTCCGAACGCGGGCCCAATTTTAACCATAATAATTTAAAAAATGAAATTGCAAACAAGGAGTTTATCAGTGATTGCAGAAAAATCATCTGATATTTAAATATCCATAAATAAATCAGGCTTCCGAAAAAAGTTGATATAAACACAAAAGCTATAGTTTGAGTTTCAAATTTTCTTTCATAAAGGAAGAGAATAAATACAAAAATTGTTAATGCCAAACCTGTATATCCCAAAGGTCTAATCATAGCTAAGTCCAAAAATAAACCTAATCCAAAAGCCAAAAAAAACACCCAAGATTTTTTAAAAAGAACACTAGTAACAGTCAATAATCCTATTGAAAAAGGAATCGTTGTAATTGCACTAGTAGCAATTATGAATAATGTTAATAATATTACAAGAATTGCAGGCATTTATTTAGTTTGCATATATACAAAAACTGTTGACAAACTTGAAAAATTAACAAAACTTTCTACATTAGCTCTCTGAAAAAGATTGCTTGGTTTTTTTTCCACAGAAGTAATTTTCCCAACTAGCAAATCTGGCGGAATACCAACTCCATTACTATCTATATTGCCTTTCGTAAAAACAAACTCTCCTACCTTGATATTCTCCGAAAGTAAAATGTTGTCTAAAATTATTCCTTCCTCATCTTTAATTATTCCGCTTGCCCCATTTTGCGTCCTAACCGTAACAGAAAATGTAGGATTATTAATTACATTAACTTCAGATAAATTAGTCGAAGTTTTTGATATGACGCCTACTAAATTATTCTTAATAATTACTGCCATTCCAACTTTTAGATTGTCTTTTAGACCCTTATTTATAATAAACTTGCTTGGAGCTGAGACACCAGGAATAAAAGATGGCGCTTCGATTATGTCAACTTTTAGCAATTGAGTGCTCGCAGGATAAGAAGTTTGAAATTGGTCGGACAACGCCGAGTTTTCTTTTTTAAGTCTTTCATAATCTGCGATTTTACTTAATAAATTCAGATTTTCATCTTTAATTTTTTTAATTTTTAAGTCTTGCGAAACAAAAGGCAGCTTTTGAAAAATTCCAAAAGATACACTTTGAATCGCGGATGTTCCTTTTTCCAAAAATGAGGATAAGGATTTAAGGTTTCCAAAAAGAGAAAGAATTAAAATTAAAACGCACAAAAAACCCACAGCAAAAAAAGCAGGCAAAAAACCAGTCTTCCTTTTCATAGATTTATTCTAGTAGGTTTAAGAGGCTTCTTCAAGGACAAGAATTATTTTAATCCCCCAACCACTCTGACTCTTTGTAGGAGTTGATCGTTTTCCAAGACTTTCCCTGTCCCCCTGACAACTGAGGTCAATGGATCCTCGGAAAGAATAACAGGAATGTGAGTGCGTTCGACTATCAGTTGGTCTATTCCCGGCAACATAGATCCTCCGCCGGTTAACAATATTCCATGACTTAAAATGTCATTAGTTAACTCAGGCGGAGCTTCCTGTAAAACATCTGAAATTCCTTCCATAATTTCCGAAAGAACCGGAGCTAAAGCTTCTCTTATCTCTACTTCTGTCAAACGCAGACTTTTTGGCAATCCTGTTTCAATATCCCGCCCTCTGACAACCGCCATTTTGTTTGCATGCGTTACGGGCGTTACCTGAACCTCATCTTCTTTTTTTTCTTTTGCAGGTTGACTTTTGACTTTTGAATTTGACTGATATGCACTTCCTATTTTTATTTTTACCTCTTCTGCTGTAGCTTCTCCCATCAATAATCCATGTCTAAGTCTCACATAATGAATAATTGCATTATCCATTTCCTGCCCTGCAATTTTTAAAGATTTACTTACAACAATTCCGCCCAGAGAGATAATTGCGATTTCTGTAGTTCCACCGCCAACATCAACAACCATTGCTCCTGTCGGAGCAAAAATAGAAACTTTTTCTCCGATTGCTGCTGCCATTGGTTCCTCTATTAAAAAAGCTTCCCTAGCCCCTGCAGAAAGAGCTGCCTCCCAAACAGCACGGCGTTCGACTTCAGTAACAGATGATGGAATACCAATCACTACTCTTGGCCTAAACCAAGCAACAGGAATAAAATTTCCGACCTCATGCACTGCCTGAATATAATGGGAAATCATCGCCAGAGTTGCGTCAAAATCCGCAATCACTCCGCCCTTCAGAGGTGACGTCGTAATAATTGATGCAGGAGTTTTTCCAACCATCCTTTTTGCCTCAGTTCCAATTGCGATTATTTTTTTTGTTTTTTTGTGCATTGCCACAACTGAAGGTTCCCTAATAACAATTCCTTTGTCTTTTACCCAAACCAAAGTATTTGCAGTACCCAAGTCTATACCAATATCATGGGAAAAAGAAGAAAAAAGTTTATCAAACATATCTTGAAAATTTCTAATTCCTAATTTCTAAATATCAAACTCAAACTTAGACATTAGATCAATTAGATTAATTAGGTCAATTTTTATCATACCATCTTATTAAAACTTTTCCAACTATATGCTGTTGACAATAAAATATTTTTATGTCAATCTAAAAATATGTCTGGGGAAAGCACACAATCTGATCTGCCTATAGGAACACCGTCTGAAAAAAATATTCCTTATGCTCTAACTCGTTTTGAAAAACCTGCTTCCCTAAGAACAATTCCCAAAGGACCACCAACCCGAGAGGAATTGTTAGAGCAACAAAAACAAGCAGAATTAGATAGAGTTACCAAACAACCAAAAACCCCAACTCAAGAAGAGCTTGTTCAAGGAGTAAAACCGGAAACACTAAAAACTGTTAAGGATTGGAAAGGATAAAGCTTTTTTAAAATCTCCTCTATCCTAGCTACTTGTCTCAATTTAAATAGTGTGTTAACATAAAAAAATCTACGATAGAATCAATTGCTCAATTAAAGGGTTAACGCGTTAACGAATTCAATCCGTTAATTTTTTAATTCGTTAATAAATAATTGGATAATTAAATCTAGAATATGATAAAACTCTGCAACAAAATCATCGAATATAGTTTTTATGCTCTTTTTCTTCTAGTTCCTCTTGCTTTTACAAGTGTCACTTCTGAACTTTTTGAACTCAATAAAATGTGGCTTGTTTGGGCCTTAACCATAATCATTGCTATGTCCTGGTTTACCAAAATGATTCTTGAAAGAAAGTTTATTTTCCAAAAAACTCCTTTGGATATTCCGATCGGAATTTTTCTTTTATCCCAAATCATTTCAACTATTTTTTCCCTAGATTCTTATGTCTCTTTCTGGGGTTATTATTCCCGTTTTAATGGCGGACTGTTATCTCTTATTACCTACATCTTTTTGTACTATGCATTTCTAAGTAATTTTCAAACAAATGCAGTAATAATGGTTAAAAGAATTTTGTTTTTAAGTTTTGGCTGTGGCCTAATCGTTGCTCTGTGGGGCCTACCTTCCCATTTCGGATATGATCCAACGTGTCTTTTGTTCAGGGGGACTTTTGATGTTTCATGCTGGACAGCGGATTTCATGCCAAGAGTCAGAATTTTCTCAACACTGGGGCAACCTGACTGGCTTGCTGCGTATCTGGCAATTTTAATTCCAATCTCAATTGTTTATGCTATTTTTAATTGGGGCTTGCCTGCCCACCAAGGAGAAAAAATTAGAAATTGGAAATTATGGATATATTTATCTCTTACTGCACTTTTCTACATTGACCTTTTATTTACTCTAGCTCGTTCCGGATTTTTAGGTATTTGGTTAGCTTTGATTTTTTTCGCTGTTTTGTATTATTGGATGAGCGGTAAGCCAAAAATATCTCTAACCCTGAAAAAATTAAAATCCCCTTTCATTGTATTGATTTTTGGGTTTTTAATCATCACTTTCATTATTGGTATTCCAATCAGCCAATTGCGCATTTTCACATTTGAAGGGATCAAGGATCATTTTCAAAAAACCCAAGCTTCCAAAACAGTTGCTGAAAAAACCACAACATCTGCTTCATCAACACCTATTCAGCCACTTGATTCAGGGGGAACAGAATCTGCAAACATAAGAATCAATGTTTGGAGTGGTGCAATTAATGCCTGGAAAAATAATCCTATTTTTGGCACAGGAGTTGAAACATTTGCTTTTGCTTATTATAAATATAAACCTATTGGTCAAAATTTAACTTCTGAGTGGAACTTTTTATACAACAAAGCTCACAATGAATACTTAAATTACCTTGCTACCACCGGACTTTTTGGATTAGGAAGTTATTTGCTTATGATTGGACTGTTTATTTTCTATGCACTACGTATTGTCATGCTGAATTTATTTCAGTATCTTAATCAAACGGGATCCCGAAACGAGTTCGGGATGACACGGGAAAATAGACTTTTGTCTCTCGCTCTCTTAGCTGGCTATGTTTCTATACTGATAACTAACTTCTTTGGATTTTCCGTTGTAATGATAAATGTTTATTTATTTATGATTCCTGCTTTCGTATTTGTTTTAACAGAACAAATTAAGTTTAAAACGACTCCAATTCAAATAAATAAAGCAGTCAGAATAGAAACCGGAATTTCTATCTGGCAATGGACTCCAATTTTCTTTATATTTCTCATTTCCTGCTTTTTACTTGTTACTCTATTCAGATTCTGGCAGGCAGATGTAGCTTTTGCTCTTGGCTATAATTTTGATCAAGCCCGCGAATATCAACAAGCTTATCCGAGCTTACATAAGGCAGTTCAACTTAGAGGAGATGAACCTATTTTCAAAGATGAATTATCTGTAAATGATGCTTTTATTGCCGCAGAGTTGGTTTCTCAAAAATCTCAAGATGAAAAGACGAAACAACAGACGCTCAGTGTTGCTTCTTCTTTGGCTCAAGAAGCAATTAGTACGAGCAATGAAATAATTTCGCAACACCCGAATAATGCGGTCTTTTGGAAAAATAGGACCAGACTTTTCTACGCTCTTTCTCAAGTTGATTCCCGATACTTACCAAGAGCGTTGGATGCGATTGAAAAAGCTTCTCTTCTTGCGCCACAAGACGCAAATATTTTGTATAATCTCAGCGTTTTATACGGACAAAATAATAATTTTGAAAAAGCGATTCTGACTATGGAGAAGGCGATTGCATTCAAACCTGATTATAAAGAGGCCTATTATGCATTGGGGCTTTTTTACCGCACAGCATCTCTAGATAAATCCGGTAAAGTAGTTAGCGATCAAAATTTAAACAAAAAAGCAATCGCTCAGATGCAATACATTCTGGACCATCTGTCTCCAAATGATACCGGAGCTAAACAATCCATAAAAGATTGGACAAAATAACCGCTTCCTGTGCTATAATTGCAGCGTGTTTAAGATAGTAATTGCACCAAATCCGGTTTTATCCAATATCGCAAAACCTGTCCCGATTAAATCAGGACCTGTAACAAAGGTTAATTCTTCTGTAATTAAAATTATTGCAGAAATGAAAAAAACGCTCGATAAAACCATCGATCCTAAAGGAGTGGGATTGGCTGCTCCGCAGGTCGGAAAACCCTTACGAATTTTTATTGCAAAACCTACAGATAAATCTAAAATTTTGGTATTTATTAACCCGAAAATCATAGAAAAATCCTCGGAAGTCGATTATGTTAGGCGACCAAAAAAAGATCAGAGTAAAAAAGCTTCCAAAAAACTGGAAGGGTGCTTGTCTCTTCCAAACATTTGGGGACCCGTACTCCGTGCATCTTCTCTTACCCTTTCTTATCTTGATGAAGAAGGAAGACATCATGAACAAAAATTCTCCAACTTTATGGCAACAATTATTCAACATGAAATGGACCATTTGGAAGGAACTCTTTTCCCGAAAAGAGTTTTGGAACAAAAAGGAATCCTCTATAAATCCCATAAAAATAAAAAGGGCGAAGACGAGTTTGAGGAAATAGAAATTTAATGAATATTATTTTTTTTGGCTCTTCTAGTTATGTTGTCCCAATTATCGAAGCTTTAAACAAAAATTTTAATCTTGTCCTCGTTGTTACCACTGACGTCCACGAAGGCGCGGTTCTGGCTTATTGTCAACAAAATAAAATTGAATTCGCAATAATAAAACATTTCAACAATTTAATAATTAAAAAAATGAGAGATCTTAAATGTCCTATTGCGGTTCTCACGGATTTTGGGCTAATAATCCCAACTGAAATTTTAAGCCTTTTCCCAAAAGGAATAATTAACATCCACCCATCCCTACTTCCTAAATACCGGGGACCAACTCCTGTGCAAACAGCAATCTTAAATGGAGAAAAAACTACTGGAGTAAGTATTATGAAACTTGATGAAAAAATAGATCACGGACCAATTCTCACACAAGAAAAAGAAGAAATTTTAGACGCTGATACCTCCGAAACCTTGTATAAAAGGCTTTTTAAAAAGGGTTCAAATTTATTACCCAAAGTTATTGATTCTTATCTTAAAAACAATCTAAAATTAACTGTACAAAACCATAAAGACGCCACTTTCACCAAACCTCTTACCCGCCAAGACGGATTCATTGACTTATCATCATCTAAATTGAAAATTGAGGATTTAAAATTGAAAATTCGCGCATATTTCCCATGGCCTGGTGTTTGGACAGAAATAAGGATAAAGGATAAGGGATTAAGAATTAAGTTCCTGCCTGAACAGAAAATTCAAGTTGAAGGAAAAAAACCAGTTAACTATAAAGATTTTCTAAATGGATATCCCGAGATTACAGAGCAGCTGAGGAAATTGCTGGAGCAACTAGTTTAGACTGTTTTTTCGACCTTCTTAGGCATTTTGTACAAAGCCTTACTCTTTTCATTGCACTATTTATCATAATGCGCGTTGAATGAAGATTGGGCGCGAAAATTCGATTTGTTCTGTTTTTTGCATGAGACACGCTGTGCCCATACATTATGCCTTTTTCACAATTTGCACATTTCATTCCGCTAGACATAGACAAATATGATATCATATTGGAAGTTTTTAAACAATATGATTCTTTCTGCAGTAATAACTTTGGTTATTTTGCTTTTCTCGGCAATTTTACATGAAATTGCTCACGGATATGTTGCAGAACGTCTTGGGGACCCGACAGCCCGTCTTGCAGGACGATTAACTCTTAATCCGAAAAATCACATTGATCCAATGATGAGCATTGCTTTACCTCTTCTTCTTTTAATTGCCGGATCTCCGATAATAATTGGCGCAGCCAAACCTGTACCCGTAGATCCTTTTAATTTCAGAGATGGCAGAAAAGACTTAGCTCTAGTTTCTCTTGCCGGACCGCTAACGAATATTTTTATCGCGATAATTGCAAGCTTAATTCTAAGATTTATCCCATACTCTGTTTTCTACTATCTGCTTTCCGCTATTGCCCACCTTAATCTCTTGTTGGCGATTTTCAACCTTATTCCCATTCCCCCATTGGACGGATCAAAAATATTTTCCCTTCTTCTTCCGGAAAAATTGGCCAATGTGTTTTTGTCTTTGGGGTCAATTGGAATTTTTATTATTTTCTTTCTTTTACTTTCTTCAGGACCGCTTTCATTGGGCGGATTAATTTCCTCCCTGCTTCTTTTCTCAGAAAAATTATTAGGACTATAACAAATTATAAATTTAGCAACGCTTCTCCTTGACAACCCCTCTTAACTTTGTCATATTAAATTCAGATGAACTTTTTACAAAAGTTTCGTGAGTTTATTTCCCGCCCCACTCACTCAAGAACAATGGGATTTCTGGTAATACTTGTTCTTATATTTGCAGTTTTCCTAACTGTAACCGTAGCTCAACAACAGCAAACCATAAAACAACAAGCAGCAACAAATATAATCGATTATTATGGAACTTGCTGGCCTGGAAATTTAGCCTCGGCTGCATGCGATATTGGAGGTTTTGATGCATATTGTGGACCTGCCCCTGAAACCAACACTATTTGGAATGACATTGACGGAAATACATGTTGCGCAAACTTGGGAAAAAGATGTATGTCGCAAGGGGTCTCCGAATGCGGATTTTTTAAAGTTGTGCCTCATATTCAATGCTACAATGATGATAATCCCATCTGCACTTGCCCAACAGATGATGAGGAATGCACTGTTGACGCATGCATTAGCAACGTCTGTCAACACACACGAAAACCTGATGGAACAGCATGTACGGATAGAGGTTGGAATTCAGGTACATGTAGCAATGGTGTTTGCAACACTAATCTTCCAACTCCAACTCCAACCCCTCAAGGATGGTGTACATTTGATTGGACTTGTCCGTCAGATGGAAATAGTTGCCATGAACCGAAATGCGACATGGGACGATGCAGAGTCCCCTACCCCAACAAACCTAATGGAACAACATGCATAGATAACGCTGGAAATTCACGCACTTGCGATAGCAATGGTGTTTGTGGCGGCACAACCGGTACTTGCACTGGTGGCGGAAAGACCATCTGTAAAGACGTCCATGGCCGTCAATGGAAAAGCACCTGCGGCGATGGTAACTCTCTGAATGAGCGCAACTGTGATGGTCAAAAAGAATGTGCGAAGTCAATAACGCAATGTCCAAGCGGAACTACTTGTGAATATAATGCTGATAACTTTGCTTATTGTGAAGATTCTTGTACCAAAAATGGAGGCCATTGTAGAACTTCATGTGTTTCGCCTGAAGTCATAAATTCAACCTACAGTTGCGTTAATCACCCAGGTGGATCTACTTGCTGCATGTCTTCTTCACAACCTCCAACTACGTATACATGCACTAATACCACTGGACAAAGTTGTATGGGTTCATGCTCCTCTGGTTATACTCAAGGCTCAGGTACTTGCGCAACAGGCACAGTCTGTTGCAAAGCTTCAACAACTACTACGTATACATGCACTAATACCACTGGACAAAGTTGTATGGGTTCATGCTCCTCTGGTTATACTCAAGGCTCAGGTACTTGCGCAACAGGCACAGTCTGTTGCAAAGCTTCAGCCCCATACGTTCCCCCATACGTTCCTCCATACGTTCCCCCATACGTTCCCCCAACCTCCTACCCAACATTAACACTAACACCAACACCAGCTGCTATAATTCTAGTTTCAGCTTTGAATATTCAGGATGCACCTATACCTGACAGTTTTACTGCCAATCTTACTCTTTATAGTCTCACACTTGATAAAGTTGTTAGCGGTGTACCTACAACGCAAACCTTTACTAAAACTGCAATTCCGGATAGACAATATTCAGTAAATATAACGCTTACGAATTTAGCTAAAGATAAGTATTATGTTATCATCCGCAAGGGCAATATGATTGCCGAAGCTGGCTTCACTGTTTCAGGCTCAACTACAACAATTACTGTTCCGACCACAACTCTTATTTTCGGAGACGTAAACAGAGATAATAGAATCAATGGTCTAGATTACAACATCCTATTCTCTTGCTTGAAACAATCTGTCACAACTTCTTGTGCTCCAAACGACTTTGACCAAAGTGGAGGAAATATAGATCAGGTTGACTTTAATACCCTGATGAGAGGATGGGCAACTTGGACAGAAGAAGAAAAAAGATTGACTGTGATATGATTAACTTAATTACTTAGAAATTATTGTTTATGTCTAGAAGAACACTCTTTCTTATCTTTGCACTTTTCTTAATTACCTTTGTGCTTTTAATGATAGCTCTTTTTCAGCCTCAATCTCCTAAAGCAACTCCAATAAAACCAGTTGCTAAAGAATCTGTTGCCCAAACTGTTCTTTCTTTTGGAGTACCTGTTATTGCAACTTCTTCATCAACCTCAGTTTTAAACTATTCTCTTCCAGTAAATATTATAAGCGGAAAAAATAAAGTTACAGTAGTCCAACTAGAATTGCAGTATGATCCCCTAGTCTTAACTGATGTTGCAATAACTCCCAGTTCTTTTTTTCCAAAGCCTGATGTACTATTAAATCAAATCGATACTAAAACCGGAAGAATATCTTATGCTCTTAGTGTTGGACTTACAGGTGAAGGGATTATTGACAAAGGCACTGTAGCTAATCTTGCTTTCTCAGTTAAAGCTCAAGCGCCAACAAAAACAATTATCATTTTCCTGCCAAAAACTCTGGTCGCTGCTGCCGGAATCAATGAGTCTGTATTAAAACAGGCTGTCAATACCCCTTTTACAGTTGGAGGAAAACCTTTTACTCCCAGTGCGCAGTAAAGATAGCTAATATTGACATCTTTCTCTTTTTTCCCTATTCTAAGTTTATGTCAAGCTTTTTTCAAAAGTTTCGTGAGTTTATTAATCGCCCCACCCACTCAAGAACAACGGGAATGATAATGATACTTATTTTAGCATCTACAGTTTGTCTGACTGTAATTGTCGCCCAACAAAAACAAACCATAGAGCAAAAGGCATATAACCTTTGCGAATCAAACTTTGGTGGAACATGTGTGTCTTCGTGTAATGGTGTAACATGCAATCCGGGAAGCTGCCTTAACGGCGGGACTCCTGTAAATGCAGGCTATCCTTTATGTTCAAACGGCTATACTTGCTGTACGTCAGGCACAGCTCCAATTGAAGAACCAGCTCCAATTGAAGAACCAGCTCCAATTGAAGAACCAGCTCCAATTGAAGGTTATGCAGTAGAAGATCCAAGTCCCCACACTGGAGGCTGTTGGATTGGAAATGCAAGTTCATCACAAGCATGTGATGTTGGAGGTTTTGATGATAACTGCAACCCTAAAAACGGAGTTTTTGAAGGTCTTACCGGAAATGCATGCTGCTCCAAATTGGGATATAAGTATTGCAGTTCGATGAAAGTAACCGAATGTGGATTTTTTCTGGTTGTGCCCTACATTGAATGTTATGGTTATAATATCCCTGTATATCCAACTTCAACCCCAACCCCACCTGGCGTAACGCCCATAATCTATGAACCTTGCACAGCTGATAATGTAGGACAAGATTGTTTAAAAGCAGATGGAAAACTTGGCTCATGCGCAACAGACGCTACACCTTATAATTACTGCTCAGGCTCAACAGGCTGTTACATTAATGATGATGGTAACTGCACAGATTCAACTAATGGAATTTACCATACATACGCTGGTTGGTGTGCAAATGCAAATGTTGTTAACTATTTCGAATGCAATAGAAGCGGTGGAGCCTGCACATATAAAGAAAGAGCGTGCAGTGGCGGCACTTTCTGCACAACAACTAGCGGAAAAGCAGATTGCACTTCTCCAGTTGTCCCTACTCCAACTCCAACTAGAACCCCAACCCCAACCAGAGTTCCAACCGTTCCACCATACGTTCCTCCAACAACCTACCCAACAACCTACCCAACATTAACACTGACACCAACGCCAGCTGCTATAACTTTAGTTTCAGCTTTGAATATTCAGGATGCGCCTATACCTGACAGCTTTACTGCCAATCTCACTCTCTACAGTCTCACAACTAATAATGTTGTTACCGGTGCGCCTGCAACACAAATCTTTACTAAGACCGCAATTCCGGATAGGCAATATTCAGTAAATATTACTTTTACAAATTTAGCCAAAGATAAGTATTTCATTATTATCCGCAAGGGCAATATGATTGCTAAAGCTGTTTTCACTGTTACAGGTTCAGGTACAACAGTTACTGTTCCAACCACAACCCTTGTTTTCGGAGATATAAACAGAGATAATAAAATCGATATTGTAGACTACAACCTCTTTAGAAATTGCTGGAAACAACCTGCTGCGAGCTCTTGTTCTCCAAACGACTTTGATCAAAATGGAGGAACGATAAACGAGGTTGATTACAACACTTGGGTTCGGGGACTTGCAACATGGACAAAAGAAGGACAGGGTTTGTAGTATAATTTATTTATGTCTAGAAGAACACTTTTTCTTATCTTTGCACTCCTCTTAATTACCTTTGTGCTTTTGATGATAGCGCTTTTTCAGCCTCAATCCCCCAAAACAACTCCAATAAAACCAGTTGTTAAAGAATCTCCTGCCCAAACTATTCTTTCTTTTGGAGTACCTGTTATTGCAACTTCTTCATCAACTTCAACTCTAAATTATTCTCTTCCGGTAAATATCATGAGCGGAAAAAATAAAATCACAGCAGTCCAGCTGGAGTTACAATATGATCCTTTAATTTTAACTGATGTTGCAATAGCTCCCGGTCAATTCTTCCCAAAGCCTGATGTACTATTAAATCAAATCGATACTAAAACCGGAAGAATATCTTATGCTTTAAGTGTTGGGCTTACGGATGAAGGAATTATTGATAAGGGTGCTGTGGCTAATCTTACTTTTTCTGTCAAAGCTCAAGCGCCAACAAAAACAATCATCATCTTCCTGCCAAAAACTCTGGTTACAGCTGCCGGAATCAATGAGTCTGTATTAAAACAGGCTGTCAATACCCCTTTTACAGTTGGAAAGGATAACTTTACCCCATCAAGCGCTTTTCCAATGCGGTAATTTACTCTGTTGACCCCTTCAACAGGATTGACATTTAACAAAATTTTTGTTTATATTAAATTGCTCTTTGGTATTAGAGGTTGATTTAGATTTTTCTCGACAATTTCAATTCTCTTGAGGTACCCCTCACCAGATTGGTGAGGAGAACAAAGGCTTTTTCTTTTACGCTGTGGCGCAAAAGATGGCCTTCCTAATTAAACTTTGGAGAAATGAAAATCATCCTCGGTGCTAAAGAGTGCATTTATCTGCTCATTCTGTATCGTACTGAATTTAGTTCAGTATCTTCTTGTTCTATTTCTTTTTGTTTGATAAAATGAATTCTAGTCTTTGCTTGCACTGAGGAACGTAGCGACGAAGTGCCTCCCTAGCTCAATGGCAGAGCGTATGTTTTGTAAACATATGACAACAGTTCGATTCTGTTGGGAGGCTCAAATATAACTAAAGATTAATTGCTGGGTTCGCATAGCGGCAATTGCATGTGGCTGTAGACCACACGGTCGTAAGGCCTACGGGGGTTCGAGTCCCTCACCCAGCACTGAAGAACGAAAGTGATGAAATGCCGACATAGTTTAGTGGTAAAACGAATCATTGGTAATGATTTGAGTGTGGGTTCGATTCCCACTGTCGGCTCAAATTCATATTGAAAGGAGGAAAAATATTATGGCAAGCAAAGGAGAACAAAGGGTTAAAATTGCACTTATCTGCACTGTTTGCAAAAACAGAAATTATGTAACAACCCGAAACAAAGTTAATACACTGGAGAAAATTAAGCTTAAGAAATTTTGTAGATATTGCAAAAAAGTTAATGAACATAAGGAAACGGAGAAAATGAAATAATTCTGGTATAATCAAACTGCCTATAGGGATGTGGTGAAACGGCTATCACAGCAGTCTCCAAAACTGCTTTTCTGGGTTCGAATCCCGGCATCCCTGCACGTTTAGTTCACTACATTCGCAAATAAAACGCTGTAATTTTTAGAGAGGGTTCGTGTCGGACTGAGTTTCAGAATTCATTTCGGAATCAGCATCAGATTTCTTTTTATTCTTTTTAAATTTCCACCAACAGAAAATGCCGGCAAAACCGAAAACAACAACGGCTAATAAGCCATAGATAATGATTTTATTTGTATTACCGCTGTCTACAACTTCTGGTATCAATGTAGGCGTATTTGTTGGCTGCAGGAAAGGCGTAGAGGTTGGAGTACCCTGAGCCGAGCTGCTACTTGCACTCTGTTGGCTATTATCGCTTTTTAATTCATGAGCGGAATTTGAAGCATTTCCTTCCTGTGCAATGGTTGGTGTCGGTACTTCTCCGGCAACAGCGGAAAGTTCATTGGAATAACTTCCTGAACTGCATCCATTAACAGCTCTCATTACAAAATAATAAGTTGTTCCTTTTGCTAAGCTACCAACAGTATAAGTTGTGGTCCCCTGCCCGCCGACATTTGGATTTCCGTAAATGTATTTTCCCGATGCTATTCCGTAATAAAGGGAATAAGAACTTATGGGGCTTGTCGCGCCTGTCCACGTCAGTATTATTTTATCGGAACCATCTGAGATTGCTGAAATTAACTTTGGTGCACCCGGCACCGTATCCGAACATGAAGGAGCTGAAGTTGGAATTGTAAAATTTACAGTTACATTGTTATTGGTTGCAGAACCAAGAAGAACGTACGGAGCGCTGGTAACATCCTGAGCAGTAAATGTATCGGTATGAGTAGTAGCACTGTTGGACTTTATCCTGAAAACTGCATTTCCGCTTGAATCTGTTGAAGCAGTCGAAATAAGAACTCCCGCAGCGTCCGTATTGATCATGAGTCCCGTATCGCTCGTACTTGATAAGGTAACGTGATGCTCTACTAAAACATTGCCTGAACTATCTCTTACATTGACTGTGATGGTCGCAGCTGTTATTCCGTCTGCAGGAATAGAGCTGGGATTTACTGTAAGAGTTGATTTGTCTGCACTAGCATTATTACTTGCGAAGACTAAATTGCAAGAAAATAAGCCAAATAATAAAAAAAAGGAAATGCTTAGAAACAGTAGTTTTAGGAATTTTAATTTGGTGATAAATCCATTCATAATTTAGATTATATTAATATAATTCTACACTTTTTTGGCAAAATATTGTATTAGTTCCTGAAAACTTGATTTTTTACAGCTTTAATCTATAATTTAACAATATGGGTAGTCACGAATTATGCCCTAGCTGTAAGCTATCCGGAGAATGTTGGTTCGAAAAACAAGCAGAATCTGTCGCAGGAAGCGTTCCTCCGTTGAAGGCAGGTGAAAAATTCATAGAAGACACTTTTGATGCACACCAAGAAATTGCTGTGCTCAGAATAAAGGCAAGAGAAAAGTATTGCCCTAAGGTAAATTTAGTAAATCCTGATTATCCCGGCAGAAGTAATCTTTAGAAGATTATCAAAAACAAAAAAGCCAAACCAACCCTAAGTAGAAAAAGAAACGACTAGAGTTATTTCTGAATTGTAGTTAGAGTAATTAATACTCCGTTTGAGGATTTATCAAAAACTACAGAAGCTTGCTTGCCTCCTTTTACCATTGTCGTCATATTAACTAATGCGCTCAACTCGCCCTCAGTTTCCCAATCTGCATTCATGAGATAGGTTTTGTAATTGTTAAATTCAGATTCAGTTGTATTAGCTATGACAATGACCCACGTGCCGGTTTTTACATCGTTACTTACGGATTTAATTTTTCCTCCTTGAAATTTCGGCAAATCACCAGGAATTTCTGCTGGCCATGGAATTTCTTTTTCACTTGCTACTGTCTCTACACTTCCTGTTTTTACTTTATAAGTTGAACCATTTTTGTCAATATTTACAGGGAGCGAATTAGCTATCTTGCTTTTTATTAAATTTGCTCCGTAATATACTCCACCCAATAAAACAACTATTACAACAATAACAACGATTATCCACGTGGGGATTTTTTTCTGCTCATTATTTATGGTTGTTTTTTGATTTTCGTCCATTGCCTATATTCTATTATCCCAAAGCATAATATCCGCTATTGAAAAAGTCAAGAGTGCAAATTTTAAAACAAACAATCTTTAGAGCAATACCATTGATAAAATTCCAAGACTTGCTCCCAAAATTGCTCCGCCTATCACATCTGTTGCCCAATGCTCCCCTAGATAAACCCTACTAACAAACATAGCAATATCATACGTAATTAAAAATCCCAAAATTAAAGACTTCTGCAATCTTGATAATTTTTTGCTTCGCCAAACAATTAAACCGATCAGCATAGTAATAAATCCCGCGCGGCCTGCATGACCTGATGGATATGAGTTCTCTAAGCGAACATGGAATTGCGGAAAATTCATAATTTTTTGTGTCCTTAACATAAATTCAGGCGGAGGCAAATGATTGACGAAAAACTTTCCATAAAGCTCGATCAGATGGAAAAGCCCGAAGAATCCTAAGACAAATATGCCTCTTATTTTTTTCAAAAATACCAAAAGTACCAGTAAAACCCCAAGCATTATTTCAAATGCCCCTATATCGCTAAAAAAAGAAAATAGCCCATCAAATTTCCTGCTAATAATGTGGTCCTGAAGTCTAACTGTTGTATTAAAATCGAACTGAACAAGTAAATTTTTGTGAACAATAAAAGAAAAAAGCACAAAAGCTCCAAAGCACAAACTGCCAATTATAAAAAATTTTAATCGTTGCTTCATAAATTTATCAATTAGACAATTACTAAATTAACGGATTAACGCATTAACGAATTGAATCCGTTAATTTTTTAATTCGTTAACTGAATAATCGATTAATCGAATTCTAAAGCTTGAGGTCTTTAAGGAATTGCCGGAATTCACCATTAATATCTTTGTGTTCCAAAGCCAACTCCACAACTGTTTTCATATACTCAATTTTATTGCCTGTATCATAATATTTGCCATTTTCAATTTCGACCGTATACACAGGTATTCCCTGCTCTTTTAGAAGATTTATTGCATCAACCAACCAAATCTCCCCGCCTTTTCCGGGCTTAATTTCTTTGAGAGCCTTGAAAATTTCCGCAGGCAAAATGTATGCCCCATGAGTTGCTAAGTTCGAAGGAGCTTTGTCCGGATCAGGTTTTTCAACAATAGACTTAATTTTGTAAACATTTCCCTCAACTTTCTCAATATCTGCAATTCCATATCTTTTCAGATCTTCTTTCTTTTCAATCCTTACTCCTGAGATGACCACTCCTCCATATTTTTCATAAACTTTAATCATCTGTGCAAGTCTTGGGGGTTTTGCGTAAATAAATTCATCTCCCCAGAGAACTGCAAACGGTTCATCTTCAATAGCCGGTTCCGCAGCCAAGACAGGAGTTCCATTTCCATATGGTCCTTTTTGCCTGACATAAATAAAATTCGCCATTTCGGAAATTTTCTTAACTTCCGAAATCAACTCGTGTTTACCGCTAGCTTCAAGATTTTTTAAAAGCTCTGCATTCATAACATCAAAATGGTCTTCAATCGCACGCTTCAAAGCTCCGGTTACAATAATAATATCCTTAATTCCCGACGCTACTGCTTCTTCAACTACATACTGAATTACCGGTTTATCAACAATCGGAAGCATTTCTTTAGGCATGGCTTTTGTCTGGGGTAAAAAACGGGTACCAAAACCCGCAGCAGGTATAATTACTTTTCTAATTTTCTTCACCTACTAATTTTACATCCTATCCTCTTTACATGTCAACGTATATTTGCTAAAATAACTTTTAACCCCTAACTACTAACAGCTAATTTTAGGTTCTGTTAGAGATCAAAAGTTAGAGGTTATTGAATATGGCAACAACGCCAAAAGCTTTTCTTCGTGAAGTTCGGGATGAACTTAAAAAAGTAGTATGGCCGACACGACAGGAAACTATACGCTTAACACTTGTAGTTATAGTCATAAGCTTGATTGTCGGATTATTTTTGGGAGGACTAGATTTTATTTTTGTCAAAGCAATAGGAATAATTGTAAAATAATATGGATAAACAATCAGATACGCCATCAACATTAACAGAAGCCGTTGAGGAAAAACCGGCTGACAATTCTGAGCTTGGAAAGTGGTACATTGTCCATACCTATTCAGGGCACGAAAATAAAGTTAAAAAGTCTCTTCATCAAAGAATCCAAAGTCTTGGATTTGAAAATAGAATTTTTGACATAATTGTCCCAACCCGCAATACAATTAAAGTTTCCCAAGGCAAAAAAGAAACAGTCAAGGAAAAGATTTTTCCAGGCTATGTTTTAATCCGCATGATTTTAGATGATGAGTCATGGCTTTTGGTCAGAACTACACAAGGAGTCACAGCTTTTATCGGCACGGGAAACAAGCCAACTCCGATTTCGGAACAGGAAGTTGAGGCAATTCAGAAATTTATGAAACTGGAAGAACCTCTTTATAAAACAGCCTTTACCAAAGGCGAAGCTGTTAAGATCGTTGATGGGCCTTTCTCTGATTTTCTGGGAGCAGTTGATGAAATTGATGAAACAAAGGGTAAATTGAAAGTTTTAGTTTCAATATTCGGCCGTGAAACACCAGTTGAGTTAGATTTCTTACAAGTAGCAAAACTATAATCATGAAGGCGGAAAAAGCAGTGCAAGTTGACTATTCTGCCCGATTGAAACCTCCATACAAATGGAGTGTAAACATTATTGGGGATAGGGGTACGAAAATGATTGTTAAGCGAGGAGAAGGAGCATGGGTAAACGCGATATATGCAGCTCAGGAATTAGAGAAAATATTAGATCTAAAAACAAATAGTATCAAAGCTAAAAAACACTAAACATATGGCAGCTAAAAAAATAAAAACAATTATAAAGTTAAATATTAAAGCTGGTGAGGCAACGCCTGCGCCTCCGGTTGGCCCAGCTTTAGGACAGCACGGACTTCCTATCATGGAATTTGTTAAGGCTTTCAATGACAAGACAGCTCAACAAAAAGGCACAATTATTCCGGCTGTTATCACTGTTTATACCGACAGGACATTTTCTTTTATTGTCAAAAAACCTCCGGTTGCAGAAATGATCAAGAAAGCAATGAAAAAAGAAAAAGGATCAGGAAAAGCTGGAAAAGAAATTATTGGAACATTAACCCAAGCACAGGCTGAAGAAATTGCTAAAGCAAAATTAGAAGATTTAAATACGACTGATGTAAAAATGGCAGCCAAAATTGTCGCAGGCACTGCGCGAAGCATGGGAATAGAGGTTAAATAATTATGGGAAAGATTAAAATAAGAACTTTGGGTGATGAAGCACTCGAGAACGAACAAAAACAACAATCAAAAAAGAAAAATAAAGATAAAAAATTCGTTAAAGGCGCTAAGGGTGGAGAACGTGTAGTTTCTGTAGGTCCTTCTGAGGGAGAATTGGCAAAAATAGAACTACCAACAGAGAAAGAAGAAGCTACGTCAAACGCAGCTGATGCAAAAGAGACAAAAGTAAAAACAAAAACGAAGAAAAATAAAAAAAAGAAGAAAAATCCTCATTCAAAATCCTACCAAAAAGTAATCGAAACATTGGACAGAAGTAAAAAATATAATCTTACAGATGCTTTAGAGATGCTTACAAAATTAAAAAGATCCAAATTTGATGAAACAGTCGAACTTCACATAAATACAATCGCAACAGGCATTTCAGGAAACATTACTCTCCCCCACGGAACAGGGAAACAAATTAGAGTCGCTATTGCAGATGATGATTTGCTTGCAAAAGTAGCTGCGGGCAAAATTGAATTCGATGTTCTTTTGGCTGATCCAGCTATGATGCCAAAACTGGCCCGCGTTGCCAAAATTTTGGGGCCGAAAGGACTCATGCCGAATCCAAAAAATGCTACTTTGGTCAAAGATCCGGAAAAAGCCGCGGAAAATTTTAAAAAGGGTCAGATTAACTTTAAAACTGAATTGAAAGCTCCGATTATGCATTTGATAGTCGGGAAAATGTCTTTTGGAGCCAAAAAATTATCAGAAAATATTCAAGCTTTAATCGAGACAATAAAAAAAGAACAAATCCGCAACGTAACTCTTAAATCCACCATGTCCCCCGGAATCAAAATAGAAATCTAATTCGTTGTGGTATAATGCCAAACGATGGAAAGATTAGATTCAAAAATAGGCCCAGAAACATTAAGAAAATTTGCCAATAACCTTGAAGACAAAAGGCAAATGGCCAATGTTGAAAGATGTATATATCTTCCGGAGTTAAATCAGAATCTTCTCCTTGCCCTTAATGGCGCTACAAGTGAAAGATCGGGATACAGAAAGGGTTTTCCGAACGCAGGAGCTATTATCGAAGAACTAAAAGAAAGATTAATTGAAGCTTTTGCACCTAGTGATAACAGACAAAGCGTTGTTCTGGGATTTTTTTATACCAATATTGATCCGTTTGAGAGAAAACCAACAGTTAAAGTTGGAGTATTCCCGCTCTACGTCAATGAAATTCAGTATACTATCCGACCAAAAATTGACATAATTAATTACCGTTATTATAGTGATCCACGGCCAGATCCGAGAATTGAACTAAGAGAAGAATCATTTATCGGAGAAGATCCATTTCTAGTGTATAATCCCAAAGGGCAACCCGGCTTTTTATTTTTTAAACAATCTCCTTTTAAGGAAAATCATCCATACCAAACAGTACTGCCAAAAAAGAAAAATAATGCGCACCTACCAAATCCAAAACCTTTTGAATTGGCTCTTGAAGAAAATGTTATCAAGCGCACATTATGGATTTTGAGTGTTGACAGAAAACCAAAACTTTTTAGTCAAGCAGGCTTTGCAAAGTTTATAAACAGTCATTGTTCTGAACCCCAATATGTAAAACTTCATGCAGCATTTACTCAATTGCGACGTAGAAAATAACATAAGTGGACAAGAATTTTAGGATCATTTTGCCTTATCAATCAAACTTTTGTAATACACAAGGTGTTGTTTAGCTATGATTTTCCAATCAAAATGAGATTCAACTTCTTTTCTTCCTTGTTTTTTAATTCTTTGTTTTTCTGTTTCTGGCAAATTTAAAACTGTTATAATCTGCTTAGCTAGACTTTGCGGATTTTTGGGTTTTACCATAAAAGGTAATAAATCTTTGCCGATTGCTTCATTTTGACCATCAATATCAGTACACACAACCAATGTTCCGCAGGAACGGGCTTCAATTATGGTCCGATTAAATCCTTCTCCTCCTGTAGATGGCGCCACAACTAAATCAGCAATCCTGTAAGCTTTTATAAGTAATGAATAAGGTAAAACTCCAATGAACTGAACATGATTCTGTAAGTTTAATTTTTTGACCATCTTTTGTAAACTTTCAGTTATTTCTCCTTTACCTGCAATCTTAAGCATTATATCTTCATGACCATTTTGCACTAAAATATTTAAGGCATTTATTAAATCTCCTATTCCTTTTCTGGGATCGTGTCTGCCTGCAAAAAGAATTATCTTTTTCTTGTTCTTTCTCCAAATATTAATTTTGGGACCGCTAATTGTTAACCTACTTGTGTCTATTCCGTTATAAATGACTTTGTAATCAGAGGCTAGTTTTGTTTGCCAAAAATTTTTTGTAGCTTGGGAGACTGCAATTCTTCCGTGCAAATTATCATTAATTGTAGACACATAACCAGAGCTTAAACTTAAAATAGTTTTCTTGCTAAGCTTTGGCCTGCGGATAATGTGTCTGGCAAGGAATTCCGCAATTTTTAAGCTCCAATTGAGATCTTCTCTTCTGGCATGAAATTGCCCTATGATGATTGGATTCGGTCGTCCTTCTTTTCCCCTGACAACAGATGAAATAATGGTGTGTCCAATCGAAGGCACGAAAGGTTCATGAATAACAATAATGTCCGGTTTAATTTTTGAAAGTATTTTCCCGGCTGTTTCTTTTCGGGAAAAACCTACCCTGCATTCTGTTTGATCAGTGGCAATCTTAAAATCCATACCCAAAACAAAGTCAACTAAGCCTTTTTTTTGAGCATCTTTAGACCCCGGAGCAACTATAAAAACTTCGCAGGCACTTTTTTGTAAAGCTATTTTTAATCCCAAAATAAAATCTTTTACTCCTCCGGGCTCCTCGCTAAATGCGTAGGATGAAACAAGAAGAACAGTTAATTTCTTTTTTCCCTTCATTAAGCAAAAATTATAGCACAACTCATGATCCTGAGCGAAGTCGAAGGATTGACAAAACAAAAAGCTTGAAATATTGTAGTATGTATTTATGCAAACTAGATTATTCCTTGCGAATCTGCTCTATTTAAGCCATGTTATTTTTATAACAATATGGATAGGATTATTCTTGGTGCCTGTATCTATTTTCCCCGACAGAATTACCTTTCATTTTTATTTAACTGTTGTCGTAGTTGCCCATCAATTTCTTTGGGGACTGGCGATAATGCCTTGGACCCGGAAATTCAGAATGGTTTGCATCTTAACAACTCCGATGCAGTTGTTGCGGGGTCAAAAAATCTACGATCCAAAAAACTACGATCATTCTTTTTTTCAGGAGTTTTTTGGAAATCAGGGTCTAAAAATCCCCCATAAAATCTCAACTCTGATTACTTTTTCCGCTCTTGCTATAGTAACTTTTCAATTTTTATTACTACATTAATTATTCAATTCTACAATTAACGAATTAACGCGTTAACGGATTGAATTAGCAAACGTTAATATAGTAATTTCGACCTTATTTAGCCATAAAATAAGCGATAAAGAACTAGATTTAAGAAATACTCTTAGATCTTTTCACTTATCGCCTATTCTTACTTTAATTCAACAGTCGCTCCGGCAGCCACTAATTTTGCCTTGGCTTCTTCTGCGGTTTTCTTGTTAACTTGTGTCATTACTTCCTTTGGTGCTCCGTCAACCAAATCTTTCGCTTCTTTAAGTCCCAAGGTTGGAACTAATTCCCGCAAAGCTTTAATGACCTGAATTTTTTGTGCACCTGAATTAGCAACAACAACATTAAATACTGTCTGCTCTTCCACGGGCTCAGCGCTTGCTGCAGTTCCTGCTGGTGCTGCTGCCACCATTTGGCTAGCTGAAACACCAAATTTTTCCTCAAGTGCTTTTACCAAATCCGATAATTCCAAAACAGACATTTCTTCAACTTGTTTTAATATTTCGTCTTTTGTTAATTTTGCCATTTATTAATTCACCCCCTTTATTTTTTCAATTGCCTTTAGTGTCATTACAAATTTTTGGAGATTCCAATTTAGCGCTCTGTGAAGACCTGAAATTGGAGATTTAAGTCCGACAACCAACTGAGTAAGTAATACTTCTCTGGTTGGAAGCGTCGAAAGTTTTAATAATTGTTCGCTGGTCATTTGTGCTCCGTCTAAAATCCCAAATTTAATTGCAGGAAGATTTAAATCTTTAATGCTTTTTGCAAGTGCTTTTAGTGGTCCGACAGGATCTCCATACAAAAAGAGAGTGGCAGTTGCATTTTTAAGTTCGTTTTCTATTTTTACTTTTCCCTCCATGGCTTTAAGAATTAAGCTATTTTTGGTGGCAACAAAATCAGCATCCAAAGCCTGAACTGCTTTTTTAAGTCCTTCTAACTGCTTGTGAGTCAAGCCCTGATAACTGGTAAAAACCAAACCTTTGCTGCGTGCGACTTTTTCAAGCAATTCGGCAACAATTCTTTCCTTCTTTTGCCTATTTGGACTAGATATTTTATTCATAAAAAAAACACTCTCCTCGAGTGCCACAATCAATTAATAATTTAAAACTGATGTTGCTCCTCGGCAGGATTTTAATGAGTTCGTCCTTCGGCTAAAGCCTCAGGATTTCGTCGCTACTCAACCCGCTGTCTTAGGACTAAAGCATCATATCAATTAATTATTTCTATGTCAACACTTTAATCTTAGTTTTTGCCTCTTGACAATAATGTTATGGTTTGTTATTTTATAAATGATTAAAGATTAGTTATGATCAATCAAACAATATCAATTGACAACCTTCCCGATCTTTTGACAGTCCGTGAAGTCGCACAAATCCTCAGAGTCTCTCCTCTTACAATAAAAAGATGGGGCAAAAGAGGAAAACTTCCCGCAATCAGAATTAATTCCCGAGGAGACAGACGCTACAAAAAAGAAGCAGTTTTGTGGTTGCTGGGAATTCAAGCCAAACCCTAATTTCCTCCTCAATCAACAATCAATTACCTAATTACTGAATTAACGAATTAAAAAATTAACGGATTTTATCTGCTTTTTTCTAATTCGTTAACCCGTTAGTTCGTTAATTAAATAATTGAATTATCAATAGTTTTCATATAGCGCCGTTGCTTCAGTTTGTGACAAGGCACGGTTGTAAATCCGCACATCATCAATTTTTCCATCAAAATAACTTGAGGAAACTGCTCCGATGTCAAAAGTAGAGGCAGAAACTCCGGTTGAGTCTGTGATAGTTACCAGATGCCAGCTGGTGTTTGGGATATTGACTGAAGCAGATGAGCCGTCTATGTAAATTGTGGCTGACGGAAAACTGGTTGCCACAACATTAGAGTTTCCATCCAATTCTATTTGTTTTGTTCCGTCAATATCAATTACTTTTTTAGAGGAAGTTGTATTTGCCTGCATCCAGAAAGAAATAGTTTTAATGCTACTTCCAACATTACCTGCCAAAATATGATCACTTGTTCCATTGAAACTATATGCTTTGTTGGCTTGGCCTTTGCGATCGGTAGTAAGAGTTGCACCAGTAACTGTCCCGTGATTTCGATTGGGAGTTGAATCTTTTGCATAACCGTCAAACCTCCAATTTCCTACCAATCCTTTTTGCAAATCCGAAACTACAATTCCGGGATCGTATTCATTGTAAAGATCGCTAACTTCTGTCGCCGACAAGGCACGGTTGTAAACGCGAACATTATCAATAGAACCACCAAATCTTTCAAGGTAAGTAAGGTTGAGAGGAAGATCCCCATACGCAGTTCCAATAACTAAGGGTATAGATGAAAGAGCAGGGGTCCAAGTCACAGCGCTTGTATAAGCAGCTGTCTGCAAAATACCGTCAACATAAATATAATGATTTCCATTCGCTAAAATCACGCCCGTGAGATGATGCCAACTATTATCTGTATAAGCAACGTTTGAATAAGTAGATGTATCGTTACGCGAATAAACGCCACTTCGAGCCACTTGAAAATAAAATTTATTATCCGTCCGCTTGCTAAGAATCCATCCGAGTTCAGTACCGCTTAGATTAGCTTTACCAGCAATGCCTTGATAAAGAGAGGCATCGTTCTTCGTTGATTTTACCCATGCCTCAACAGTAACGTCACCAGTAAGGTTCAGGCTCACACCAGTTCCCGTATTCACATAATCATTATTTCCATCAAAATTATATGCTTTATTTATTTGGTCTTTTCTATCAGTTGTAAGAGTTGCGCCGGTTACTGTTCCGTGGTTTCGGTTGGGAGTCGCGTCTTTAGCATCGCCATTCATTTTCCAATTTCCCATCAATCCTTTTTGCAAATCACTGATTTGTACTGATGAATCGTATTCATGGTATAAGGCGGTTATTTCCGCGGATGAGAGGGCGCGGTTGTAAGCCCGAACATCATCGATCGAACCAGCAAAAAAATCAGACATGGTTGTTCTTCCAACATAAAGTTTACCGCTGTCAATTGTGACAGGGTTATAAGTTGGAGTTCCCAATTGACCATTAACATAAAATGTTCCCGAAGAACTGGCTACATGTGTCCAACTGCTTTCAGCAGATTCTTTATACCAAAATGAAATGCTTTCAGGAGTTTCAGGTAAATTAATCTCAATGTCATTCCCATAAGTATCGTGACCGTCCAATAAATCTTGGAGTGAAGGTTCTGTTCCGTCAACTACATCAAGTCTTGGATAAACTGTATAGTGAACAATGTCCGGATCGTCTCCAGTATATACTGCTAAAGTTCTACTTCTACCAGTTGTAGTACTGACATCCCATATATAATCTCTTGTATTGTTTCCCAGCTTACTTCCGTCAAGATTCCATCTTCCAGAATCAACGTGCATGTCACCTGCTCCTGAGCCAGCCGGCCACACATGACCAACAACTAATATCCAAGTGCCAACCGGTACTTGAGATGCTGTTGGAACAGCTGAAGAGCTATAGAAATAAGGGTTGGTTGTTAATGTAGTGCCATCAGACCTGTAATATACGCCATTCGTAGTTCCATACCCATTTAATCCCGCATAATATCTTGAGTAGGTTGCTGCAGCATTAGTTACTCTTTTTTCCCACCATGACATTCTATATAACTTAGTGTTGTCAATAGCCTGAGCACTATGATATATTCCTCCAGTTTGCCCACTTCTCCATATGACCACTTTTCTTCCCCAAGGATCATCTGCTAATATTCTACTATTAACTGTGCCATAAGTGCTAAAATTACCAATAGCACCTGTTTGACCATCCTTCCAAACTCTATAATTCATGTTTAATGTTTCTAAATTATCATTAAATTTGTAGGCTTTATTTAGTTGACCTTTGCGGTCTGTTGTAAGGGTTGCGCCGTAAACCGTACCGTGATTATTGGAAACAGAATCTTTGGCATCACCATCGAATTTCCAATGGCCGATCAATCCCTTCTGGAGATTGACTTCTTCAGTTTCTCCCGATCCCCCGATAAAAATAGCAGCGCCTGCTACGCCAATACCAAACACTACAACTAGTACTATTATAAGTAGGGGTGAAAGTAAGATTCTTTTTTTCATAAATTCCTAATTCCTAATTAATTTTAAAGCATATTATGCAATTATCCTGTTAACGAATTAACGGGTTAACGGGTTGTTAATTTTCTTTTTATAAACTGTTTATTTTTTTCTTTTATCTTCAAGATATTTTATAAATCCGCCAACTTGCCTGCCTAATTGATCCAAGCTTGTATGTAAATTATCGAATTCCTTTTGCGTAAGATATTTGATTGTTAAGGCAATATATAGCTGATTCCTCACTTCTCCAACAGATCCTTTTGCCATACCTAGAAATCTAATAAATTCATTGTTATTATTTTTTTCAAATCCCTCCACTATATTTGAACTTACAGAAACAATAGCTCTTCTTATTTGATCTCTTAGTCCAAAATCTCTTGAGAAATCTTTTTTCGAAGTAATATCGTATATTTCTCTTGTGATTTTTAAACTTAATTTCCAAATTTGTAAATCTTCAAATCTTGTAACCTTCATAATTCGTTAATGCGTTAATCCGTTAATTAAATAATTGTCACTTCGTGCCAACTATCCACCAATCAAAGGAAATAGCTGTGGTGGAAGGCGTGGAAATTGCGACTCTGAATTTACCATTTGTTTTGTCAACAACAATAAGCTGTTTGTCCGTAAGTGATGTCGGCGTTAAGAATATCTTCGAGCTACTTGTTGCAACCGGCGTAGATATTTCAACAAAGGTACTGTCTGCCGGAATTGCTGCGGAGCCGATACTTTGATCTCCCAACACGGTATAATTATTTGATTCAACTGTATCTGCAGTAACTGTTCCTGCGACTATCATATTACCACTTGTATCAATGACAACTTTGCCATCTAAAATGTCAACTCCATTAAGTCCATTCTTCTGAAGATACAAATCTCCGCCCAAAGTATTTATTTCCCCATCAAGACCATGAATTGTTAATAGTCCGGCATTGATATTCCCTGTTACTCCCAAATCCGTCACTGTTGTTCTGCCCATAACCATCAGGTCTCCTGAAACTGTTGCACTATTTAACTCAATATCACCAAGTTCAAGAA
>Ga0209668_10000078_pt1 | contig 37837 bp, 43 predicted proteins | sample FrelakmetPLP11PL_FD_187150 | JGI IMG/M metagenome (GOLD analysis project Ga0209668, IMG submission 187150) | Freshwater lake sediment microbial communities from the University of Notre Dame, USA, for methane emissions studies - PLP11 PL (SPAdes)... | ecosystem: Environmental > Aquatic >...
TACCAATCTGCTAGGTTATTGGGTAGAGATCTTGACAAGAGATATACATAGAGGTAGAATAGGGGTGTGGAGTAGGAGGTCTACTCACACTGCCCAATAAACAAGGAGATAGAGAGATGGAACGGACTGAATCTTGGAAGCGTCTTGACGCAGCACTCAATGCCATACAGAAAGAGAAGAAGGACTATGTGTTCACTCTTCCTGTCTACATTCAAACTCAACAGACAATCATAGTGTCAGCACGGTCTACAGGAGAAGCAATTGCTGCTGTGGCAAGGTATTATGACAGTGGAGATGACTCAAACATTGTTCCATTTGGCATTGATCCAATGGGCAAGGTGTGTCTTGGTCTTGATTCTATGGATCAGATTGCTGAATGTATGGACACCGATCCAATCTGTGAATAATCCTTCCGTATACTCCTCCAAAGGAGGTATACATGAAGATCAGAATATCAGAACAAATTGGAAACTGTCAGATAGAATACTGGAGTAGCACTGCGGATGGCATCTCTATCCATCTAGAGGACAGCATAGAGATAGTGATAAGGAATGGTGAGGAGGATCATGTAGTCAGGATTCAAAAGAATGCCGACAGCATGACACCATAAGCGTCTAGACAATCAGCAGTAGGAGAGATGCCAGCGGGTAATACCGTTGGCATTTCTGCTTTGTATAGGAAACCAATGTCCTCCTTTGTGGAGTTTCCCTTGCCTGTCAGGGATTTCTTTACTGACCCTACAGAGACAGAGGTGTAAGGAACATCCATATCCCATAGTTTCTTCTTCAAGACTCCTGTATGCTCTGCTAGGTCTGTTATTCTGCCATTGGCATTGAATCCGTAGTCCTCAATGGCAACCTTTGGAATGTCCATCCAGTCCTGTCTTCCCTTTCTCATGGCATCTATTGCCCAATCTGCTATGAGTGTATACCGTTCCATTGGATGCTCCCATTGTGGGTATTCCTGACCACTGACATTGCCCCATTCTCCTATCCATTTCTTTGTCTTTGTGAGGTAGAAGAACTGACAATCCGATGGTTTGGGTTTCGTCACTCCATTGTATACACATACTGCTGGACAACTGATACTGTAGTCTACGCCGATTAGATACATTTGTTTGCTCCTAAAAGAAAACTCCCAAGTGGTTGTTACACCACAAGGGAGCGAGGTTCTATGCCATAGAGTATTTATCTGACCAACGCTTGAATACGATTGATGAGTTTCTTCATGGTGATGTCCACTCTCCAAGTCGTAGTCTGTCCACCCTTTCCATCACATTCCCATGCCCAACCCGATTCCTGTGGACAGATATAGTCAATAAGAAACAGTAGGTAGTATCCCTTCTCATCCTTGTAGATGGAGAAGCATTCAGAATATAGAACCTCAACTGTTTCCTTCATGTTGTGATTAATCTCTTCACCACACCAAGCAACCACTTCTCCTCCCACTTCCTTCTCAATGGTTTCCTTCATGTTCTTGAAGTAATCCCATCCGAAAACCTGTCCGAATACTGTTCCATTTAATGCTAGTTCTGTAATGTCTGCGTTATTCCATGTCTTGTTAGCAACCATCTCTCTATCTCCTTGTTTATTGGGCAGTGTGAGTAGACCTCCTACTCCACACCCCTATTCTACCTCTATGTATATCTCTTGTCAAGATCTCTACCCAATAACCTAGCAGATTGGTAAAGATTCTAGAATAGAGTTTCTTTAGGAATCCTTCTCCACACCTCTACCTCAATTCCATCTATCCATCCCTTGCCCACTAGAGAACCGTGAAGACTAGGATGCCATCGACTTTCTATCGTGACCTGTTCTATAGTCCTTGTCAGGGTTCTTCAGTAGCATTGGATAGGTTCTATTATTGATTCTCATTACCTGATTTCCAGAGAACAGAACCCAATCACCCTTCTCCAATACCAATTCCCTATCCACCTTGAGAAACATTTCTATCCCCTTCAAAGGATTCTCCTTGGACTTCTGTTCTTTCCATCTCTTTAGTCGCCGTAGTTTCTTTATGTTGCCTTGAATGTTCATTGCTGTTCCTTATGCTTTAGATTTCCATACCTGATCCCAGATCCAATCCAGAGACAATAAGACCCAGTTCAGAGATTGGTTGAATAGGGATCAACCATCTCCTACTAGATCTTATTGTTGGTTGTAGATCATCTCTGATCCCGAGTCCGTTACCCGTCGCCAACAACCCTTTAACAATCCATTCTAGTTCCATCTCGCAGGAACAAACTTCATAAAGAGAAATGAGTTCAGAGTCTCTAGCACTCTGGGGTGGGATAGGGCATCTACTATCGACTGCTTCCCACCTCTAGGGAAATACCTTACTAGTATGTATATCGGCAAATCTCCCACCGATATACCAATTATACGCTCTTACAAAAGAAAGGACAAGATTCCTCCTGTCCTTTCCAAATTCTTTAGATTCTTTCAGACTGCGATCTCGTCAGTGCGGAAGGAATTACCTTCCTCGTCAGTCACATGCCAGACCTCATCCCGTCCGTCATCCACTCCCACAGAATCCCTGATGTCCTGTTCTGTAATGCTCTTATTGTTTAGCATCTCGACCAGTGCTTCGGTATTCTCTGCCTCCATCTCAAACTCCACAGGAACCGTAACATAATTCGTAACAATAAACTTTGCCATAACATTCTCCTAGTTGCGATGTGTAATGGGAAGGAACACCCTGCCTCACTACTCCATCATTATACACTATATGTATATCTCTGTCAAGGGATATATCGGCAAACTGAATTCTTTTATTTACAAAGATTTCTCTTCATGCCACTTGACATCTATATCTCTTCAGTGTATGATAGCGGTATGGACAACGACAAACCACTCACCATTGACGAAGTATTTGATTCAGAAAAGTTTGTAAAGGAAGTATTGGAAAGATACTGGAAGGCAATGGAAAAGATCTAATCAATATTTGCTATTCATTTGGAGGTGATGGAGCAGCAGTAGCAGCAGACACAACGCAACGATTAGCACAGAGAGCGAAGAGGTCAGCACAAGGGTCTGCTACCACCCCTATGGGGGGAGTTGACAGAGCAATAATAAGGTATAAGTCTGACTTAAATTTCCGACCCCTAAACCGATTTTAGAGATATTCGCTACGATAAATAGATATGTAAGGATCACCTACATATCTGTATGAGAAATAGAAACAAACCAATCAACCGTGTTAGAATCCGCAAGGAACTGGAGGAAGGGAATGCCTACCTGTGGAACCGTCCTCCCAATCAAACCCTGTCAGAGAGGATTCTAGGCGGTCTAGAACCCATCCCAAAGAGACTCATTCATTACTGTAACTATCATAGAATAGATTACATTTGGAAAAGTGACAAGAGATACATCAAACAAAGGAGAACAGAATGCCAATGACTGAAGAAGAACGGAAGCACAAGAACAGAATCAAATCAGCAACCTATTACAATGCTCACAAGGATAAAGTCCTATCAAGGCACAAGGTCTACCGTGCCAATGAGACAAAGACTAAACCTTGGATTTCCCATTTCAATAATGCCAGAGCAAAGGCAAAGATGAAGGGATACATGGGAGAGGTGGATGTAATGAAGTGCCGATCCCTGTATCAGAGAGCAGTGGAATTAGGTAAGAGGGTAGAGATGATTCTACACCCTGATGCTGGTGGAAAGTTTGAATATACCAATCTGCACCTAGTGGACAAGGAGGTTCCCAATGTCACAGACCCTACAGGACAAGGTTGATAATCTCGAAAGACAGGTAGAGGATCTTCAGAGATACAACTCACAGTTAGAGTGGACTCTGGAAACAATGATAGAAATCTTTAAAGAAAGTATCGCAAAGGTGGAAAGAATAGCAGAGAATGTCGATACATATGAGGAAGACTAGTAGATACCTCAACACGCCGTTGCCATTTTCCATCTCCCCTGTAAAGAACCCCGAGTAGTTTGGGGTTCTTTGCTTTGGTGGGTGTGATATACGAAAAAGTAAATACCGAAGTGAATACCCAATGTCAATATTATTCTATTGGGATTGCCTCACTCGCTCGTCTTCGACTCGCTCGTTCGGGGTTTCCCCCTGATTCCCTGCTCCGCATTACCTTGGGATAGATCCCCATCCCCGCTTGGTTCTGCTCCTGTCTCTCCCCATAAACCCCTTACTTGGTTCTCTGCCACCTAACAATTTGTTCTGTCGTTTATAGGATGCCAAGAAATCTTTTACTGTTTTCTCTGCTTCTGCTTCCTGTCGTTTCCTTGCCACCGTGATGGGATCGACTGCGACATATTCCTTTAGATGTTCTACTCCTATTGCGACTGCATCAATAATATCATCGTGCTTGAGACTGCCTCTGTCTCTGGATATGCGGGTGAACTGGAATCCAAAGTCCTGATTCCTTGCTACAGAGGGATCAATTACCAATCTATGATTCTCTGTTAGGGGTTGTAAGAGATCTATAATACGGATTTCTTTCTGCCCCGAACTTCTAGTTTCAATAATATTCTTTGGTGATTGAAGGTGGGGGATGAGTAGTTTCGTCCACATGCCATCACCGAAGTTGTTCTCTATGATCACTGACTTGACTGCCCAATGTTCTAATAGAGATGAGATGGACTGTAGGGTTTCCTCTGCGTATCCGTCTTTGTATGATGAGACATGAGCAAGATGGAGGATGCCATTAAGTTCTGTAATGATGGCAACACCCGTCCCGTCCTTGCCTCTACCCGCAGGATCTATTGCTGCTACCGTTTGATTCCAATCCCTGATCTGTGTATCAACATGGAGGGGTTTAAAGAATCTGTCATTGGGGAGTGGGGATGGAGATTCAATATCACAAGGATATAATTGTCCCCAAAGAATTCTTGTAGACCCACCGTGAGGAGATACAGGATGAACTATTAGATTGGCAGCATGAAGTGGGAACCTTGACTGATCTGACAGTGTGGTGTCTAGCATCATCTGTAATTGGAAGTTGCTGCTTCCCATGATTGCTTCCCGCTCTAGCAAAGTATCATTCGAATAATATTCTGGATAGGTAGGATCTCCCTGCTTTACCTGACCCCTTGCCAAATCGTCTAGGAGCATCGGAGCAAGGTTCTCTGCTTGGGATGACTCTGGATCAGGATATCTTGCTGTCCACTTCCTGATGGGATAGGAACGCTCTAGATGGCGGTATACGCTGTCAAAGGATTGAGGAGTCCCAAGGAAGATGATATCACCCCCTGGGTTTAAAACCGATTCTAGTTCCTTTACACGCTGCAATAGGAGTTCTCTAGACTCAACCGTTGCAGAATTCTGTGGTATCTCAACATCGTCACAAATAATCTTATCAGCATGGGAACCAGTAATCATGCTCTTGATTCCATATGCTGCCACCGATGGGTTCTTATCTGGTGACGATCTGCATCCTACATCAAACCTGTCTGCTCCATCTCTATCATTTGGATTGGGGACTAGGTGTGAGAGAAATGGAATAGCATCAATAATCTTTCTGCTTAAACGAATAAACTCTCTTGCTCTGTTCTGTACGGCAGAGATACAGATAATAGTGGTATCAGGATTTCTATAGAGACACCATACTGCATATGCAGCAGTGATATAACTTTTTCCTGCTCCACGCATTGCTTGAATCATCTTACGGGAGTTACCGTCCTGTAGATAATCGGCAATGTCATACTGTACACGGGATGGTTGTGGAAGGTTTAGTTGCTGCCAAACGACATAAAGAAAGTTCTTAAAGTCATTCTTAATAAGGTCTTCGTATTCTTTCTCTTCCACAGTTTCTCCTTATCGCATGAGGTAGCAGGATGCTGTCATGCTACCACCACCTGTGTTATTAATCTCTACTCGGTATTCAGCACAAGGAGTGATGGTATACCATTTGGTTGTAGATGTGTTAGTGATATTATTAAGGAGTTGAAATGATAGGGATGGATGGAGTCTACCGTATATCTTTACTCCTTTTGTTCCACCTGTTTGATTGTGTTCAACATATGCTTGAATGACATCGGTAAAGGGATAGACATCTAGTTTAATATCAACCGTTGTGGATGCTGCTGTTACAGTTGTGTTGTTGAATGCTTTCTTTACTTTCATTTTATCTCCCCACCCATGATGTTAGTGATTGCTTTCCCGCACTTGTCTTAACCCATTTGAGTCGGATCTCTGGTGCATTCTTTCTTTGGAATACTCCTTTGAGTCCTGCTGGTATGGTGACTGCTGCACCAATATCTACCCAATCCATATCAGGGTGTGCTCTACCTTGAAGTACCAGTGAACCAGTAGCAGATGCAGAACATTCGTATTGAATCGTTATGTCTTCATTAAATGGATAGTTGTCAAGTCTAGTGGAGTTTGTAAAGAATGTTCCTGCTCCAGAAGCAGCACCGTCATCATTTATTTTCTTGATAAGCATCTATATCTCCTTATCTTCCAATATAGGATATGACTGTAATTGCTCCACCACCTACGGCATTCTGTACTACGACTCTGTATTCTGGTGCAAACCTGACAGTTACTGCTGCTGATTGAGTGGTTGTGACTGTATTGAGATCTGCCCAATTTGCATCTGGTGCTGCTCTACCTTGAAGTGTTACAGATTGTGGAGGAAGTGAACATTGGAATTGCCATGTTGCTGTATCCTCAAATGGTGCTGCTTCAAGGACTGTTGCGGGTCCGTTATAGGTTGCTCCATCGGCAACAGATGCCGATTCTATTAGTGCTGTTACTATCATTGTATTCCTTTCTAGAATAGTGCTACTTTCTGAATTTGATTTGTACCTACACCGCTAAATGAAAGAATAGTCACTGAATAGGATGGCATTCTGATTGGAGTAGAGTAGGTGTTTGTTGATGCTGTGCTTGGTGTCAGTAGAGAGATTACACTCATGGATGGGTGTAGAGTTCCAGAGATTGTCTTTGATAGATGTGTAGTCGCTCCTGTTCCTGCCAATATCTCAATCTGAATATTTGCACCAGCACCATCTGGAAATCCATCAAGAGATAACTTATGATCTGATGTTGCTAGATGCTCAACTGTTTGTATGGATCGTTTTACTTTCATGTTAGTTCCCCATGTAGATTGTCATTGTTGCTACATTCAACTCACCTGTATTGTCTATTGATACCCTATACTCATTGCATAGAGGAACTGTATAGATTCCATTGCCTCCTGCTGATATGGCAGGGGTTGATGTTAATCCTACCCAAGATGCGGTAGATGCTGATCTTCCTTGAATCTCCGCAGTAGTCAATGCTTGTAGTCCTTCTATATGAAAGGTCACTGTAGTTCTGGTAAATGAACGATTTGTAAGAACGCTTGGAGTTACTGCTGTTGTTCCATTTCCAACTGCTTGACTTAATGTTACAGTCTGTACTATCATCCTGTCTTCCTTTCTTCCATCCTAGGGAATGGCAATAGTTTCTTGATCTGATCCTGCTTGTTATTAGGAACAGCAAGTGCTTCTGCACCATTGTCCTGTAGGAAACGAAGAGCACATTGAATCATTCCTGGGGTTGCTGTATCGGGATTCTGTAGTCCTGCAATAATGATGTCAGCAGTGAGTTCCCATACTGCTTGTACCTTTTGTTCTCTGTTCATTTCTTTTCCTCCCAAGTAGTCTTTTCTAGATGTGATACTCTTATATCAAGTTTCTCTAGATTCTTTTCAATGTGTTCAATGCGAGTTATAGTTGCTTGAAGCAGAGTCCTAATCTCTACAAGAGTCTTGTCTAGAGAATTAATTCGTTCAGTTATTCTGAATCCAATCCATATCATTGAAGATACTACGGGAACTGCTACTCCTAAAGAAGAGATTATGATTTGTATTGTAACTGGGTCCATAATATCTCCATTAGGATTGTATGTCTTCGTAAGCAGTTACACGAAGTGAATATGTGGTCTTCCAGTTTTCATCAACATAAGAGAACAATCCAACGCCAGTATCAATATATCCAGTTGCTTGAGCACTTGTCGTGACAATTCTTGTGACGGTCAATGTAAGACCGCTATTACTTCTTTGACATTTGAAATACGCAATTCCTGGAGTGGAAGAGATACCACACATCTGGGATAATCTATCCGTGATATTGGCATTCTTTGTTCCACTGTATGATCTCATATTTACCCAACCAGCAGCAACTACCTTTGCAGTGTTTCCATTTGTAACTGTATTGTCTAGGTATTCAATGTAGCATTGACCTATGATAAAGGGAAATGTAAAGTTCCATGCTCCAGTAGTTGTGGTTGTATTTGCAGTCTGTGTATTCTGCCATGTGGTTCCTGTTGCTGGTGTCACCCAAGCAACGCTAGATCCATTGTATTGAATTACTTGATTTGTAGTTGCTCCTGTAGAATCTATAAGAGCGGGTATTACTTTGCTAATTGCCATGTGTGTCTCCTATTAGAGTGTGTTCTTTCTTGTCCAACAGGTTGGTGTAGTGACAGCACCACTCTGAAAGAATGCTTGTCTGTTGTTTGTGCTGACAAGTTGTGCGTTTGCTACAGGTGAAGCATTGCTACTACCCAATGAGAAGAAGAATCTAATTCTATTGCCACTGGGATTATCCCAGAATATTCTCATGTAATTTAGTGAGTCTGATTGATTCTGACTATCATGCAACAGAACAATAACTGGTCTGGTAATATTGGTAAGACCGTATGAACTTAAAGGAATAGTTACCTGATGGAAGTTTGCACTAGCACCACCACCACCTATCGTAGCATTAGGAGCAGTTCCAGAGACATTTCCAAACAGCAATGGTACAAGAAAACTTACAGACCCAGGTTGAACATTGAATGTATAATCAATATGTCCACCACGCCAGCAATCTGTAGTTGTTCCAGAAGTATATGTTCCTGTTCTTGCTGTAATTGCATCTACCTGACCACCGACACCAGATGGGATGCCAAGAGTCATTGTCTGATTCTTATCATATGTTCCTAGATTGCTAGTGAAGTATGACAGATTTACGGCATCATTGCTTGCTGTTGGATTTGCTAGATTCACAATCTTCTGCGATCCCATAGACACTGATACCGTAGGAGCAGCAAATTCATCTAGTCTATATGCTTTGACAGTAGTAGCAAGGTCTGATACAACGGATGATGTGATAGTTCCAAATGCGGCATTACCACTACCAGTTGCTTTTAGGACATGTCCTGTGGTTGCGCTCTCTGCGTCTATCTTGGCAACAGTAACTGAATTGTTCTGAATAGCATCGGTATCTACAGCATCTGCTCCAAGAATTCCACTCAATACACCTTGCAACCAAAGCACTTCTATCTTTGCTCCGCTGCTTGGAGCAGGGGAGAATACGATATTTCCACCAGTAATTGAATATGCATTTGCAGGAGTCTGATATACTCCACTTATGAATACCTGAATATCCTCTGAAGATGTAATGGTAGCAATTGCTGTTGGCAAGGCAAAGTCAGTGGTTGTTCCATCACCTGTGAATGATTCATACCCGTGTCCACCAAGAGCAGCAGGAGTTGTTCCCAATGCTGCTGCTTGTAGTTGTGCCACATTGACAGCATCAGTACCGTCTATACCAGCAGATATATGTCCAATGATCCTGCTCTGTCCATTCCACTTTCCATCTGAACCAACAACCATAGCATCATTCTGAAGATCCTTTGCTTCCTGTGCCATAAAGAATATCTGTGTGGCATCAGTGTTTAGAATTGCTGCTGTAACATTTGTGGAGTTTGTATAGTTGATATAACGATCATCGTCTTTGGTAAAACGAGCAATGCGTACAAGTTCAGTACCTAGGGGTGCAGCAACAAACTGAACATTCTGTGTAACTGTATTGACTGTATAATCTGTTCCTGCAATCTTTAATGTGCCGTCAATGTATACCCGTAGTTGGGACGAAATACTAACTAGATCGTCATCCAACAAAGATATACTGGAGTACGGAAAGTTAAACTGACTTCCCGTTCCATACGCTTCAATGTATGATAGTGCCATGCTTTGTTTCCTTTGTTAGTTGATATGTGAATTTCCCTACGGATATTTCAAGTGTCATCGCTTGTTGAACTCCTTTGCCCTTGCATCGTCCCGTAAGGCAGGGTATCCGAGGTTGCGTAGAGCAGTCTGGAACTGCCAAGTCCTGACCCCAGGAACCATAGAATAGACTCTTCCTGTTGGGAAATCCCAATAGACCTTTGCTTCATTACGATATGGATTATCTGTAACAAGTTCATTTACAAACTTGACACCATCAGAATATGGTCTGAAATCCCAAGGATAGTTTGTTGGTAGATAGATGTTCTGTTGATTTGGTGTAGGTGAAACAAAGTCATCAGTCTTATAGTTCTCACCTGTCATCTTATTGATATTTCCAACTGCCCAATCGGTTCCATCGTAAATCCAATTATGTGCTCCTGATATCCATTTATCTCTGATATCTCTTCCAATTGCTGTTTCTTGTTGCAGTGGATTGATTGCACTATTAAACATAAATGACTGAAGACCACCAAATACAGGAACTTTACTCATAGTTTCATATATGACAAGTTCAGGATTCTCACGCAACTTTGCTTCAAATTCTGACTTTGCCTGTTCCATTGTCTTCTGTCCTCTTGCCTGTCCTTCCATCATTCTACGGACATTGGTATAGATTATTTCACCAATGATGATTGGTACAAGCATTGCTACTGCTTTGGCAATAGTTGAATCATTTGCACCACGCAGAATTGTCTGATGTTGGAAACCTCTAGCATAGTTAGAGAATTGGAACAACCATCTTTGTACAATATTGGCATTGGGATTTGAAGCAATAGTGCTCGCTTGATTCATTGCTGTATTGACTTCTTCATCAAGGAATCCTGTGAGTTTGGCAGCAATATCATCTCTACGAGATACTGTATTTGTTCTTGCTGCTATTGAATCCAACTCATTGAGAAGTGGTTGGAGAACATAAGGTTCTCTTGCACCTGTCCCAATCTGTACACCCGCAAGAGTTCTGGTAGGACGAACAACACTTCTATTTCTAAATGCTTGTTGCAATAGAAGAAGATCTCCCTCGTCAAGCAAACCATGATGGTTCATACGAACTACGAAATCCCAATCTAGATTGTGCTTCTTTGCCAATCGCTTGAATGCATCAAGTCTTTGTCCAAAGTCAGCAATCTGATCGAAGTTTGAAGTGGCAAACTCTCTAGAGAATGCAAGAAGTCTATTGATATTATTTACAACTTGTCTCTTGCCTCTACGAACTGCCATGTCTCTACCAACCGATAAGAACCACTGCTGTCCACCAATACGAGAATTGGTATTGGCAAGTGATTCAGTGGTAGTTACAGCAACATCTGTTACTCTTCCCAATACTGTTGTCAGAGCGTTTGCAGGAGTTTCTGTTGAAGCAATGGTTGATGTTACTCCATTAGGATCAACAATTCTTCCACGAAGAAGATCTGCATTTCTTTGCATAAGATTAGCAGGATTCAAATTTACACCAGTTACCGCAGATGGTATAGGTCCAATCTGCGGAGTAGCACGATTAAGTTGAACTCTTCCCTGATACGCTTCATTGTCGATTCCTAAAGCATATCTCTGTGTATATTGTTCTAGAGCAAATCCAACATCATCTAGATCCTCTTTGGTTGTTATAGCACGGACAAGATCAATGATTGCATTTATTGTACCATTGCGATTTGCATTGAGTAGAATTGATTTTGGCACTTCAGCAATGGCAGTCTGTAGTCCCCAGAAGGAACCAACAGATGCACGAATCATTCCATTCTGTAGACGGAATCCTGCTTCCGTCCATCCTGCTCTTGGGTTTGCTTCTAGTTGGAATCCAAGAGCGTGTGCCATTCTATCTTCTAGAGCATTGATTGTTTCTTCTGTTCTTTTAACTTGGTTTGCAAGACCAGAACGCTCTGCTTGTATTGCTACATCACGAAGATGTGTTCTGGATGCTTCAAGAATTTGGAAGATATTTACATCACCAATTTCACGACTGATCTGACCCTGCATTGCCAATCCTAGACCTGTATTGTTTGCGTGTTCAACAACAATATCTGCAAGGTTGTTAACCCTGAATACATTCATTTCTGGTTCCAACATCACTGATCTGTATAGATCACGGAAATTAGGATCGAAACGAATACCAGCAAATCTTTCAGCAGTTATGTTATGTCTTCCTTGTCTTGAAATCTCATACAGTCTTGTTCTATCCATTGCTTCTAAATACTCTTCAATTTGCTCCTGTATTCCTCTTGCAAAATTATTATTAGGAGTAGTTCTTACTCTGTTCATAGCATCAACAAGTTCATCTACATTAGTAATAGCAGCAACTTCTGCATTGCTTAAACCTCTAATTGCTCTTTCAATTCCAAATGTATGTCTATTCCCAGTAGGAAGAGTAAGAAGAGCAAGCAGATCTGTTGGTGTTGCAGCATTTGCGATTCGTGTATTTAATGTTCCAAGCACTCCTTGACCCGACCAGAAAGGATGTCCTTGGTTTCTCAATATGTCTATGTTCTCTTGAGCATATCTTTCAAGAGTGTTTCCTATTACAGTTCTTATGCGACTTCTATTTGCAAGAACTGCACTCCTATTGAATTGAATAACACCATCTTCATACATGTTATCAAGAACATTAACCATTGTACGAATAGCAGTATTTGGACCAACGATTGATTCTACATCAGTTCTATAAGATCGGATATATTCTTCAAATGCTGTACGAAGTTGCATTTGTCTTGGAGTAAGATTAATAGCAGAACCTGGGGTTGCTACTAGAGAATTGATAACTGCAAGATTATCTTCTGCTGTAATTCCACCTCTACTGTGAAGATCCTTATAGACCTGAATAAAAGCATTTGCCTTTCTCGCATTGTTATTTCTCAACTGCTGTGCAGAGAAGAGATTTAGATCAATAATATTACCGAAGTCTCTCTTAAGAACATGGGGACTATCAATAAGATTAGCAAAGACCAATACCTGTTCAAATGCATTCATTCCACCATATCTTGCTCTAAAGTCTTTGTTGAACCACAGTCTACTTGCTGTTGATCCTTGTACATCCATGCTCTTGGTCAATGCCCATTCAGCAAGTTTAACAAGTCCTTCTCCACCAAAGTATCTTCCAAGAGTTGCTTGACGAAGACCGACAACAGCAGCATTAGCAGCGGCAAATGACCAACCACCAATAACTCTATTACCAATGCCATACGATGACATTATATTGTTGTATTGCTGTCGTGTTAGTTGACCCGATTGTAGTAATTTCTTCATCTCCTTATCTGCGTCATCAAACAGAGATTTAGATTTTCCTACCCACTCTGCCAATGCTTCTGTCTTTATGTCAAAGTTTGTTTCATCTAGAATACTGATTGGCAGATTCTGGAATCTAATATCTTTGTTGTCTCTTAATACAATACTAAATGTAAGATTATCTGCTGCTACTTCAAGTTCTGCATTCATATGAATTAGAAGATCATTGAGATTTACTATTGGATTTCCAGTTCGGATTTGAAGGGTTGTAATTTCTCCAAGGACATCTTTAGCACTTGTCCAATCGTGATATGCATTATCGTGATTGATAAATGTTTTCTGATACTTTGTACCTTGGAATGGATTGTTCTTCTTCTTTAGATCAACAACATACTGAAGTCTATCTGTAAATCTAGTATTGACTGCTTCTGCTTGTGCTGCTTGCTTATCAGCAAATGTAATGGTTTCTTGAACTTCTCGTTTTTCCATCATTGCCATTAATTCTTCTTCACTAACAGAATCATCTATTTGATCAAAGTCAATTTCCTTCATGCTTTTATCTTTGGTCAGCAATACAGGAGAATCTGGACTTCCAATATTGTTTCTGCTTCTAAATGGAATTTCACCATCAATAAGTCTTGGTTTGGCGTTGAATGCAGTGGATGTTGTGTTTAACAATCCTAATTGCTCACCAAGCATTCCATTCTTTAGACGAACACGAAGCAAGTCATTCTTCAACAATCTTTGCTTTTGTAGAAGTCCAAGTCTTTCAATAAATACAGGATTGAATGCTTCATCTCCAACTTGTTTCTTGAATGCATCTATATCCTTTAGAAGTCTATTGTATGCCACAATAAGGTCATCATCAGTTGAGTTTATGAATGCTTCTATTCTTTGCCCAGGATGTCCTGCTGACAGATCCATACCTTGTGAATGGTAGTTTGATTCAAATGCTCCAGATGCTGTCAACTTTTCCTTGAACTTTTCAACTTTAGAAACAATATCCTGAACACTCTTTGCAAACTTTGGATTGTCTGCATTCTTTACAATCGTGTCTAGAGATACAATTCCATTGAGTCTATTATACTCTTTGGTGAAAACCATCTGCTTACGAAGATCAACATAACGAGTCATCTTTGCTGCAAAGTTATCAAACAATTCAACAACTTTGGAGTTAATATTAACAGCATGAATATCAGATGCTGCTTGTTCTAATTTCTCACCAAATAGAATTTCTCTTACCTTCTGTTGAACTTTAATATCTAGAAGTCTTCCTTCAAACTTTAGATCCTCAAATTTGTCTCTGATGTCATTAACAAATGTAGACCATTTATCTTTGATTCTATCTGATACAGTTGGGAATTCCCATTCCTGAAATATTTCTCTTGAGAGTTGTCTTGCTTCTCGTCTGCGTTCTCTCAACTTTTGTACTTTACTCTTTACTCTTGATTGTAATCTTTGTCTAACCTGTGGTTTAAGACCATCTAATTTTCCAGGATTTTCAAAGAGATAAGACCATCCCTGAAGATCTTCTTGAATTTCAATGATTTGAGATTTTACTTTTTCAAGATATTTGGTTTGATCGGCAAGGGTTGGCAATTCTCGTAGATCTGCTTCTAATGTTTTAAAGGTATCTGTGACTTGCTTGAATACAGATTTAATTCGTGCAAAGTTTTCTACTACTTGTGTCACTCCTCCAGAATTAAGAAGAGCATCTGCTTTATCAGGTAGAGATAGTAATGCATTTACTCTATTCTCTATTGCTGTTTCTATTGCATCTAGTTTTGCTTTATTGTCAATAAGGAATCTAGATAGAGTAATTGTTGTTGGTGTAAGTTCTGCTCCAACACCAGAAGATAATCTTTCTGCGTTTATACTTACTTCATCTGCTAGAATATGATTTGGTATTTCAGTAATTCCTATTTCTGGATCACCGTATTTGTTGATTTTGATATCTCTAAATGATCTCTTTTGACCTGTAGAGATTTCTGCCAATACACCTTCTACAGTTCTTCCTGCTCCATGACGCTGTGATAGAAAGCGAATACCACTTTCATTTGGTTCTGGTACTGCTGAAGGGAAATGCTTTTGAATTACCTTAAGTTCGTCTGCTTCTACATTTCTTGCAAACTTAAGCATTATATCAATATCTTGCTTGAGTCCTAGATTATCACTAGTTCTTGACCACACCCATTCATGGAAATCAATTTCAGTTAATCCACTGCGTGATTCAACAAATTCATAAAGATACTTGATATCATCATCACTGTACCCAAGATTCTTCAATCGACCATTAGTTCCAACATCAGTCTTATTTCCTTTTCTCACTATGTCTAGGATATCTGCTTTATTACTTTCAAAGTCAAAGATAACTCTTCCTTCTGGAGTCTTTGTTGCAATTCTGTTTCCTACCTTCTTGCGAATTTCTCCAAATGCACCACGAACAAAGTTATAGAAATCAACAGTATCATTTGTCTCATTGATAAGTTTAGAATCAATAATATCAGCAAGTTCTTTTACTGTTGGTTTGCCACTTTCCACTAGACTTCTCAATACACCGATTTCTTCAGGAGAACGGAATCCTGCGTTGCGTAGGAACTGTGGATCTTGAATCTTTCTAACAATATCAGAAGTAGGATCAGCACCAATGCGACGAACAGCACGAATAAGTTCACCATGCTGAAGCACATATCTTGTAGCATAATCCACTGCAAATTCATGTGGAACGGTTCCCATAGATTGAGCAAGGGATTCAATGGCAGCGTTGCGACTGATCTGCCTCATATTCATCCAGTATCCCATCCATCCACCAGCAAGACCAATAGCACCACCGAGAGCAATATCATCCAAATAATTGGTATCCAATACTGCATTAGTACCACGGAGAATGCTTTGATCCTGATTGTATCCTGCTGCAAAAGCATATCCTGATAGAGCACCATCAATGGCATTGAATCCAAAGTTTGCTCTTGCCAATCCTGTTGCGTGTGCAGTCCACCATGTCTTTGCTGTATTGAGTGGAGTGGACAACCAAGGAAGTCTAGAAGCGATGAAGGTGCTACGAGCAGCAGCAGGAAGCAGGGTTCCCGTTCCCAATGAAGCAATGGTTGTTGCAGTTGTGATGGGATCTACTGCCATGTAGTTGCCTACAGCAGATAGAGTCTTGGTTCCAATGTATCCACCCCAAGAAGTAGTGGCATCATATTCTTCAATTCTTCTCTTGGATTCAGAAGAGTCAAGCATGAATGCTATCTTCGCACCAAGATTATTTGAACTCACTGAACTACGAACAGCATCCTCAATAACAGTATCACCGTAGTCTGCTTTCAATATCTCTTCAGATACTCCTATTTGACTGCGAATGGTTGCTGTCCAACTGGAAACAAACTTGTCATCAGAGGTTTGTGCCATCCATTTCTCATCCTTCTCTGATCCCTGAAAGTCTCCAATAGACCATTCATAGAACATACGAGTAGGAGTTCTTCCACCCAACCAATATCCTGCTCCACCACCTGTCTGTGCGTAGAGTCTACGGTCAGCAAATGAAGAGAACCAGTTATAGTTGTCTGGCATGTCATAGGATAGGTTTCCGTTAGCATCTCTCCAAATAGGTACTCTTGTTGGTTGAACATCTGGAGTCAACTTCTGTGGTTCCTCTTCAGCAATCACGGGAGGTTTGACTGCTGCTTGAGGACGGGTAACATTGATTTTACTAGGTGCTAGTTTGAGTTGTTCTTGATCCATATGTTATCCTTAAAATGCTGGATTGATTCTATTCGCTTCTGCTTCTAATTCTTGTGCTCTCATGTCTTCCAAATAATCTCTGTAACTGATTCCATTCTGTCCAGTATATTCAAATCTCTCTCCATTAGGATAGATTAGAACAAATGGAACCTTGGAGTCTGGAGTGGTAAGATCAGCAGTTGTGAGATACTTAATTACCGCACCACCTCTGCTTCTACCATCACCAAGGTTGATGCTTTTCTTTACTGTTTGTCCTTCATTAATCTTCTTCTCTACCCAAGATTTGAATCCTACGGTATTCTTTACATCATCAGGTGGATTCACAGCATAAGGATCAAAGATAAGTCCAACGGTAGCACCTGCTTGTTCCTCATTGGTGACAACCGAATATCCCATTCTCTTCATGGTGGAGACTGCTGCTTTGATCGCAACATCATCACCGTATCCCTTTGCCTTGAATCCTTGGAATACAGCATTCATTCTGTTGTAGTCTTCTACATCAAGTGAGAAATATGGATCGTTATCAATACCAGAGACATCAAATGGTTGTCTTGGAATATCCTTATTGAATGTTTCTTTGAATGCAGCACGGAGTCCTTCAAGTCTCTTACCGTATAGAGTTCCTGAATCACGCATAGGCAATCCAGTTTGGAAGTTGATTGCTGGTTGTGGAACCAGTTCTCCTTGAGTTTTCATTATACCCTTGGTTGCTTCCAATTGAGCATTTCTCTGTACCGCAATGGTGTGTGCTTGCTGTAGGAATTCAGATGGATCTTTATTGGTTCCAATCGCAAGTCCTTCTGCAATGACTAGGGTTTCGTACATGACAGGATCTTCCTGCTGCATTGCGATTTCAGACGCTACAGTTCCCACAGAAGCGTAGTTGACCTGTACCCCGTTCTGATCTATGACCGTTCCTCTGCTGTCTAGGATGAGTTTATATCCCTTCTTCAAGGAGTCTTCTGATGCTCCTGCTGCGAAATAATTCTTTGAGATATGCTTGACCCAATCCAGAGGTACGCTTTGAGAAGCAGCAACAAGTCTACCGACATACTCTTCTTCAATATCTCTTTGTATAACATCCATCTTATCTGAACGCTTGAAGAGATTTGTAGATGCCGTGGTTGCTACATCCAATAGTTCACCCTGACTGTAGGTTCTAGCAAGGGTAGGATTCTCCGCAGTTCTCATTTGGGAATCTGTCATGGTAGTTTCTAGATGCACTTTCATACCATACAACCATATTGCTCTGTCTCCTTGACTACCACCCTGTGATAGACGATCTGCGTAATAAGACATAAGTGCTTGTGGCAGAGCATTAGGATCTCCAACAGCAGCAACAAAGTCTTGAAAAGCAGGATCTTGTGCCACAAAGTCTGGAACAGAGAATTGCCTTCCACCCTTAACAGTTACTTTTACCATTGGAGCATTTGGAGTCTCACTCTCAATCTGCTTTGTTTCTTTATCAACTACTCTCTTGAGTGGGATGATGTGTCTTTCAGCAGAGACAGGATCGTTTCTAAAAGCAAGAGAACCATTGAATTCTCTTACAGCAAGATTGGTCATGGCAATGGATCTATCCTCGTTTGTAAGTCCTAGATCCTGATTTGCAATAGCAGCATCAATCTGTCTTACATCTGCGTCTACCATGAATGTATTGTCAATGGTTGCGACATTTCCTGCCACTCCCTTTGACTTTGTGAATGCTGCTTCTTGTCTTGCCCATTCCTTTGAAAGCGTGTCGAGTTGCTGTGCAATGCCATCCATATAGGGTGCTACTCGTCTTTCACCATCTGGACCAACCTCATAAACACCTAATCTATCGCCAAGTTCAATTGCAGGATTTCCAGAGGGAGACATTTCGTAGAGAGCAGTCTGATCGTTGACATTTGGTTGTCTTCGTGCTTCATCCCTCATGGTAGAAATAGTTGACTGCATTTCCATCTCTGCTCTTTTCATAAGAACTTTGATTACTGCTTGTCCTCTAGCAATGGGAATATCTCCTGCTTGTACTCCACCTTCAATAAGTCTTGCCATTGTGATAGCACCAACCACGGGTGCTGCTTTGCCAGCATTGTTGCCAATTGCAATTGTTAGGTTTCTTTCAAGATTGTTTTGCTGTGTGGTATTAATGAAACCAGCATCCTTATCGTTCTGAATATTATCGTATTCAGCAAACAATTGAGTCAAGGTATTTGCTGTATCTCTTGGATTTGCACCTACTTGGGTGGCAAGAGTGACTGCTGCTTGGTTTCTTAATTGAATTCTGTCGTATGTACGACGATTGTTTCTCTCACGAATAATGCTTGTTCTCAATGCATCAGTGCTGCGAAGCAGGGTAGTGTTGAGTTCAACCCTGTCTTCATCTGAAAGTAGATTAAGTTTTGCCGAAGGAACAACAGGATTGCTCAAAAGATAGTTGTTCAATGCAACATGGAGTTGATCGTCTGGTATAGCATCAAACATCTGCATGACTTTATCTCTGCTATCAAGACCATTGAACTGACCCTGCAATCTCTCAAGACCACCGAGAGAATCGGAAAGAACAGCACCTTGAGTTGCTGCTGACAACTGTGCTGTCTCACGATCAGCATTGGCATCAAATGCGGTTTTAGCAGTCTTGATGCGTAGTTTCTGATCCTGTGCTTTATTTGCCATGAAGGGATTCTTTTCGACAGGGTACATTCCTTCAAACTCTGTACCCAATCTCTCTGCTTCAGCAAAGTCTTCACGGAGCAAAGCAGATGTAATTCTAGCATCAAATGAATTCAGGATATTGTTCTGTGCTTCTTTCTCTGCTGCTTCCAACTTGTTCTGTTCACGCTCTGCTTTATACTGCGCTCTCTCTTCTTTGCGTTCTGCTTCCTCTATTGCTGCTTCCTGCTTTGCCTGTGATCTTTCAATAGCAGCATTCAATGCCATTTCATTCTTTATCTTGTTCTCTTTATATCCCATTACGGATGTGGCAGCACCAGCAGCAAGACCAAGAATCTTCTGTAGAGTTTCAAACTGATTCTCTGGTTCTGCCACTGCTGTCTGTGCAGTATAGTTTACTTGTGGTATTTCAATTGTTTGTGATAGTAGTGAAAGGGGATTTGTAGGATCACCTGATGCTGTAAATGGGGAATAGTTTCTAGGCATTTATATCTCCTTATGAGGTTCCTGGGGTTCCTGGGTTTCCTGGGTTCCAGTTGGGTGAACCAAATCCTGTATACACTGAACTCTGTTGTCCTGCGTTTTGTGCTGCTTGCGCTGTATTGAGATCATTCATACCACCAGCAACACTCATACCTAATTGCAACCCCTGTAGACCACCCTGTATACCAGCAAGCAATAGATTCTGACTTCCCGCTACAGACCATTGTGGTTGAGCATTGATTTGGAAACCTAGATCTGCTAGTTCCTGCTCCATAGTAATCTTTGCTGATTCTCTTGCCACATTGTATCCAAGAGCATTTAGAGTCTGATCCTGTACACGGGATTCTAATGTTCCTCTTTCAGCACCTTGCGCTAGAGAAGCACCTTTCATAAGATCATATTTAAGTTGTAAAGTTCTGCGTTGTTCAATTGCCTTGATTTCTCCTGCTGCACGATTGAATGCTACGGACTTTCTATAAGCAAGTTCTTTCTGACGATTCTGATATTCCGCCATTGCTGCTTGCTGTCTATTTGCTTGTGCAGCAGCACCAAGACTTACTGCGGTTGATGCTGCGGTAAGGAGGATAGCAACTCCTATTTCTGCTCCCATATTCTACCTCCTTTATGGATATATTTGTTCATGTTATTCTCATCTATCTGCGGGTGATGTCTTCTTCTCTATGAAGTTTGTGGCAAACTCAATACCAGTAATATTCATAGGAGCGGGATGTTCACTTTTAATGCTTAATGTAACTCCATTGGAAGATCCCATTATCTTGAAAGTATCTACTTCATTTGTTGAAAGGGAATTCTGCGAAGCAATGAAACTGCTTCCAATGGTCTTTCCTGTGTAAGTAAGGATTCTTGTACTTGCTGGAGTTGTGTCTGGATCAATGTGGAATTCAAAGTATCCTGTATTCCTGTGATATACAGAAGCATTCCTCAACTGGCATGTGCCAACAAGAGGAACCTGATTGTTATCACGAACATATTGTCTTGATATCTCTACATTGGTAAGGAAATTACATCCAAGGTATACATCATGTGCAGACCAATCTCCATCAGCAACAATGACGCTATTGCCAGCACCATCGTCTGTAACGCTATTTGGAACTATCCATACACCTTCTTGAGTTGTCCATTCCGACCCAAGGTATATCGCATCTATCTGTTGATTAAGAGGAGTTGACCATTCTGTTGTACCAAGTCCCTTTGTCCATGTGCCAGTTACTTTCCTCTTGGAATCTATTCGTGGATCGTATGAAGGAAATCCATCAATGATTCTTGTGTTTACCTTATTTATTCTCAATACACCGTCTGCTCTATGGATGGTATAGATGCTGTCTCCGAATATCTTTGCTGTAAGTAGGTTGCCATCATCGGCAAATGTAAACTTACACCAAGAGTTCTGTATCTTTCTGTCTCCTTGCCAATACATGAATAGAACATATAAAGCAGTGCTTTCAGTTCCTTTGGTCAATGCAAGTATATCTCCAGATGAAGATGCCGTCATGTACTTTATGTCTTTATCAATATAGGAATCTATATGTGCTGTGACATCTGTTGCTGTTGATTGAGCAGCAGCATCGTCAGAGATGTATTCGTATACTTGTGAATAAGCACCTTTGTTGGCAATCCAATAAAGTTGTGATCCAACTATGATTGGTCTTGCAAGATCTGGTGATGTATATGCTGTTGATGGAACAATTGATACTGTAGTTGGAGTCAGTGCTTCTCTGGCACGAACCTCAAACTGCTGATTGCCATTAGTAAATACAACCAATGCTTTATTATATGGTTGGATATAATTGATCTTTGATACCTGTGCAGATCCCAACTGTACATCTATTGGATCTGAATCAATGATATTGACATAGGAATACAACCAGAAATTGAAATAATCTCCTGCTTGTGAACCAACTACATTCTCTCCTGCGGCAATCCATAGACGATTGCGGTGTAGTGCAATATCTGTAATGGTCTTTCCTACAAAGGAAGGTGGTGGGTTTGTAAGTCCATCACCGCTGTATCTTGGTTTCCAATCGCAATACTTTACTTCAAATGCTGTGTCTGCTGTCTGAACAATGCGTATCGGCATTGTTGAATTTGTAAAGGTAGAATGCGCCATTGGTGTACGAATTCTCTGATACCAAGGTTGTTGACCTATTGATATTGCTTCATACCATCCAGAAGGATGTCCAAGAGCGTCATCTTTTGCATACCAATATTCAGAATTAACGGTTGGAGGAAGATTAAATTCTTCCCAACTTTGTTTGTTGTGTGCGTTTCCAGAATTCTCTACTGGAGTTCCTGTGGTTGCAGGGAACAAATAAGAGATTGATGCTGACTCTGTAGTGACTGTTACAGTGGTATTAACTACTATAGTTGTATCATCAAAAGATACAGCACGGAGATTGGCAGGAGCAGTAGCAAGATAGTTCTTCAATGCTGTTGCTGTTCCTGCTGGAGAGTTATTGTAGGTGATTGTACATGGCGTACCATCTACCTTGTATATGGTGAGAGGAGTGGTAGCATCGTTCTTGATTACGAAGAAATATCTTTGAGTAGCACTTCTCTCTACCCAATGAAAGAATAGATCACCACTAATATTGGTAAGATTTGCAACAAAGTCAGAACCCCTGCGCTTCTCCAATCCTACAGAGAAATGTAGAAATGTGTTATCGCACTCTTGGAATTGATTTGGAAATCTACTTACATCAGGTTGACGGGTAACACCGCCAACAAGATCAGGTACAATTGTTCTGATTAGTGCCATTTATTTCTCCTATCAATAAGGACCGTACCATCTACGAGAACCAATCTCACCCCAATATGACTTGGTATTGTCAGCAAAGTTGGCATCTCTGGCACGAATATCTTTTGCTCTTGCGTAGATGCGAGAGACTTGGAATTGTTCATTCAGTATAGTATCAGTTGCTTTGTCACCTACAGTAAGGAATTGGTATCGTCTTGCTGCAAGATCCGTGGCATAGAACTGATCTGCTGTTTCTAGATCCTCAAAGTCTAGATTTACAATCATCTTTACCTTTAATGAGGTATCTGCATCAAAGACATCAGTACCTTCATTATCTAGATCAATGAGATATGTTGGGGTTCTACCTTGTGTGGCAATGTTTCTGTTTCTACTTTCACCCTCTGTATCAACACGAATAACATTGTCAGCGACATATATCTTTCCACTGACATCTGGAGTTAAGGTAGTATGAATTGTATTTGTATTTGTTCCCTGCATCTGTACCATTGTTGTTGCTTCATCAAGCATCTGTATAGCAATGGTAACATCATTAGATCCACTCACCGTAAGAGAACTCACGGGGAACTCTCCTGCGGCAACAAGCATACGATTGACTGCTGCTAGTTTACTTAATGCACCCATATTGTTCTCCTTGTTTGTAAACGAAAAAGAACCCACCACGGGTTATCGTGATGGGTTCGGGGATTACTTCAGATTCCTATATCAGAAGAGTCTGTGTAGGTATACATCTACAGTTTCAGTAGACACATTTGTTCCCTGATTTGCAATGGTGAGAACACCAGATGAAAGAGATGGAACAAGAGTATCTGCTGTGGTTGAAGATGTAGCAGTCAACTGAATATTAGTAAGAGCAAGTTGACTTGCACCTAGAACACTAACTAGTCCAAGATTGCACTTTGAAGCAGTTGTTCTCTGTCCTGAAAGGACATAAACTTGTGGAAAGTTAGTAGCATCTGGTAGTGTGTAGGTAAATGACGCAGCAGCGGTGACTGCAAGATTGCCGATTTTATCTGCAACTTTACCAGTGCGATCAACTGTAACAAGATTTGGTTCTGTAACAGTTGTCAGTGGATTTGGAGTGAATGGAGCGTTTTGCTTAATTGCCATGATTTGTTTTCCTTTGTTATATTAGTTTGGTTTGGATGAATTCAGGGGGGAGTATTTCATCCCCCCCGATCTATCATCAGTTCTTACCGATTCTGTATGCAGCGTATGGACGAAGAGCACCACCACCCATGAGCATCTTGCTCACAAGGAAGTCGCTTTGTCTACGAACATCACGGGTAGTTTCGGTTGTGATACCTGCCATCTGGACAACGCCGATAGCACTCTTATGGAACATTACGCCACCAACTTTGTCACCGTTCGCAACTTGGTACTTGGTAGGACCAGTGCTGATGGTAGCAGAAGGAAGATGGTTGCTTGAGTACACAGGGACTCCCATGACATCAAGTGGCATTCCGTAACCTTGCTGACCAGCAATTCCAGGACCAGTTCCACCGTATGCTGGGTTGCCGAATACGCCACCCTGACCTGGGTAGACTACAGCAGAACCACCAGCATTGTAGTATGGAAGACCAAGACGACGAAGAGCGTGGTAGAGAGAAACCTTTACAACGCAAGCACGGTCGGCAGTTGGAACATCCTTCTCATCCATTGCTTGAGCAATGCCAGAGATTGCTTCAATGAGTGCAGCAGCATCCTGTTCGGAGTTGAAATTTGCTGTGAAATCAGAGTTGTTATCCCAAGTTGAATAGGAGTCACCACCGATTGGGAAGTTGTTGGTTCCTGAATCTGCGGCAGTGGCAGCAGCATTGAGGAGCAAGCAAGCAATCTTACGATCCATTTGTCTTGCCATTTCACGACCACATTCCTTGGCAAGTTCACTACGAATCTCAAAGTGTGCCATTGAAACATCAATGTCATCTACTTCAAAGTGAGAAACGAGAGGACGGTCATCAAGAGAAATGGTGTATTCCTTGGTATCGACATCCATACCGAGGAGTTCAGTACCCGCTTCGTGGTACTCTGAACCAATCTTCCAGACAGCAGGGAACTTCATGTCCTTGCCGCTAGTCATTGTCTTGTAATTAACGAGTGGAATAAAAGTGTTTGCTTCTTCAAAAGCAGCGATTACTTCCCCACCGAAGACGGGGAGAAGCATGTTTGTTGGTGATTGCGATCCTGCTGCCAATGCTTCATTGGTCAAGAATCGCAGTGAATTTGATACTGACATGGTTTATTTTCCTTTGTAGGTTTGTTTGTTAATGAGAAAACGATACGATGAACTGTCTCGGATTGTCTCCTAGATTATCCACAAAGGGGTCTAGTAAGGTCACAGACCGTTACTGAAAGTTTCCCTTACAGTTTCCTATAAGAGAAACCGAAGAAGAGAAAGAAATAGACTCTGATAGGACGGGGGTACTATCAAAGTCCGTAGCGAAACTCCCCGAATTAACGGGGTTGATATATTCAAGTGCTTATTATGTTGTGATATTACTCTTTGACATAAGACGGAGGAACAATGTACCATCCTTCAGGAATATGTACACTGTTGTTTGATAGAGTCCATTCCTTATTCTGAAGAGTATACACTCTAAAGTTTGCGTTCGGACCCACCCTCATCGGGGAGTCTTCGGGAATGAATATCGTTCTGCTCCCGCATCCACTTGCTGATACGATCACCAGCACGCTGAAGACGCTCACGATCCACATCCGCATCAACTGCTGTCGGAGATGCTGATATTCGTTTCTCCAACCAATTGAATAGCGTGAGAGCGATTTGTGCGACAATCTTTTCAAGCATTAGTCCTCAAGCAGCAGGGGGAGTTGGAGTCTTATTTGCAGCATCCTTGGCAAAGATAAGACCAATACCAGCAATAACAGCAGAGATTGCCGAAGCAAAGTCGGCATTGGTTGCTGGATCACCATCGAAGATGGCAGTCAATACAGCACCAACGGCAACTAGAATAGCACCGATTCCTGCAATAGTTGTGTTCTTATTGTTCATTGTTGTTTTCCTTTGTGAATAAATTCTTGATATCCATGACAATAAATGTCACGGTTGCGATTGCGAGACAAATAGTAATTACACCAAATCTCTTTACTGACCCCATTTAAGTGCTCCTGATGCACGGATACGATCCTGAACCCATTGGGTATACTTTGGATCTACACCGTAACGAGGATCACGAATATGAACAGTCATGTCTTTCTTATTGGCAAACCCTTCAGTCTGTTGTGGTGCGACATTTCCAATCTTCGCAGCATTGGGATTCATACGCTTTGGTTCCTTGGCAGTTGGATTTGGTCTTGCCTTTTCCATTCTTGCCTGTAGTCCAAGCAAGGTTGTTGACCAGTTTGCAGATGACAGTTGATCATTAATGATTACCCTCTCCTGATCTGAAAGATTCTGTGTAGACCATTCAATGATTTCCTTTAGACGGTCATTACCACCAACCAACTTTGCCGCTTCATTTACAGCAGCAAGAGATTTCTGTCGTTGACCATCAACATACATGTCTATAACATTATCAGGAATACCAAATCTCTTCTTTATCTTTTCTCTTGATTCTTGTCCAATGTTTCCTGTTCGTCGTAATTCATTTCCCCATGCTTCCCAATCCTCTTGGGTAGGTTGTTCCTTGGTTTGTGGAACTTGAGGAATTGCGAGTTGGTCTGTGGGTGGTGTAGTTTCTTCGGACGGGAGTGATTCCACTGATTCAGCATTGGGTGTTTGCTCCTTTGGTTTCTTGATAGTGGCAAGTTCCTGCTGTGTCTTGGTAAGAGTCTTTCTCAATTCCTTGTAACTTTCAACAAACTTCTTTGGATCACCCTTGAATTGTGGTGGCAATGCTTCTGGATTTGCATTTGCATATTTCTCAACTGACCGTAGTTCAAGTTCTTCCTGTGAAATAGTTTTATTGAAATTCTCTTCTGCGTTCTCTTCTAACATTCTTTTTCCTTTCTTATTGTGGAGTTATAGCGGCACTTTCTGCTGCCGCTGCTCCTGCGGATTCTGCTATATTTCCTACTGATCCTATCATTTGCTGTGCAACCATGTTCTGAATGGATTGCTGTGCTGCTTGCTGTTGTTCTGCTTGTAGTTGTTCTGGTGACTTTACGATTCCTGCTGTATCCAATCCCATGCTTGTGGTAAGTCTTACAAGCAATCCATAGGGATCAATATAGTTCTGGAATGTTGGATTTGATCCAGCAAGTTGCAACCATTGTGCTAATAGAGATGCTTCTATTTCTCTGTTTAATGCTTCAAGACCTGTGCGTACTTTCAATGAAAGCAATCCATCACGGTCAATAAGTCTTACTATTTCTGGTGGAAGAAGTTTATCTTTTGCCATGAGAATAACTGTTCTCTTGACAATAGGAATCTGTATTGAGGATGCAATGCCACTGAATACTCCACCTAATGATTGATCAAGTTCTTCTGCCATCATGCGAATCTCTGTGGCAGTAACTCTTTCTGCTTGTCGTTGAATGGAGGAGTTGAGTAGGAATACTCTACCAAGTTGTTGAGATATATCATTACGCATAAGACCCATAGGATTGAGGTCAATCTGTCGTAGCAATTGAATTGAAAATATATCTTGCTGTCTTGCTGCAACGAAGTCTCCATTTGCAGTATCTAATAGATCTCCTATCTCCGTAATACCACTAGGATCAATACCAATACGATGTTCTGAATTGGCAATTGATGCTTCAACTAGACTCTTGGTAATTGCTTCAAGGGTTCTAATATCTCCAATGTGTTCTTCTACCAGAGATCTTCCATAGTCTTCACCAGCAATGCGTGACCATGATTGTGGGATGTATGGACAAATGGTGAATTCACCACGATCAACGATGTACCCGCAATATTCTTTAGTGCAAACCCAAACACCTTTGTCATTGTCCCACTCAACCATAGTGTAGAAAGGTTTGTGGGACTTTGAAGGTGCGTATTGCTGATTGTATGTGACAGAGAATGGGTCGTAGTCTGCTGCTGGTGATTCGTTATAGACAAGTCCACTTTCGTTTTCTTCCGCATATGCTTCCTGTGCATCATCATCCTCCATGATGTATTCCCATTTCTCTGGTAGTGCTTCAGGATCTACCCACTCACGGAGAATAATCTTCTTTATCTTGCCATCTGGAAATCTCTGTACAACATAATGATCTACACGATGGACTCTGAAATTGTAATCATCTTGAATCTCAAACAAAGCATCACCAAGAACAATGAGATGCTGCATAAGCACAAATAGTTCCTGTCGCAGATTGCTATGCGAAAGTTTATTCATTATCTTCTTGTCGAGACGAGACAGTTGTGCCATTGTTTCAGAGATATCAACACCCTGTGGAACAAACGCATTGTCTGGTTCAAATGTAAAGAATGGCATTTGATTAAGAGGATACATGGCAGATACTATTCGTGAAGCAAGGGACATCACTCCTCTTGCTGGCATGGAATTGTATACATCAGGAAGTTCCATAGATTCTGTAAATCCCTCTCGGGGAAACAGAGTAGGAACAGTCAACCTTGCACAATCTCTAGCACGATTAAGTTTATTGTATCTACGGGAATCTAGTTTCTGGAATTCCTTTTCAATATGACTGATATAGTTCATTGATTGCTCCCACTATAGTATGTTCTATTGAGATAATCAGTAACTGCTCTATTGAGATATCCTTGTGGTTTCTTAAATGTTCCCGTGTTTATCTGATCTTGAGTTACATTCTGATCCCTATATCTTGCCAACCCAGCATAGAACATTCCACGACCGTTATTGCGACCATCTGGAGACACATACCAACTATCCATAGTTTGTAGTGCTTCATAATATCTTTGATTATAGATTCTTTCTGCTTCAAGATTCTCTGCTTTAAACCCTTTGAATCCTAGATTCTCTGCTTCCATCCATTCGTATTCTCTGATCAATGATCTATCAAAGTCTATGGTTGGTTCAAACTTCTTTGGAATCATAAGGGACTCAATAGGTGGCATTACAGGTTGATCACCCCTGTATTCAAGAGATTGATTGGCACGGTCAATAGAAGTCTGGGTCATAATTTCATAAGCACCAACATCTGTAAGGTAGCGTCGCTTCTCGTCTTCAAAGCGCATACGACGCTCTTGTTCCTGCTCTGCCTTCTCTATCTCCTCTTGAGATGGACCTGATGGTATGCCTCTTGAACCCATATTAGTCTCCTACCCTATGTGTTTGCTTTTGGTTTACTGACTCCAGAAATTCTATGACAGACAACTGACCACTAATAAAGTCTAGTTTACGAATATCTTTATCAAGTGTATATTGTGGCATACGATAGAATTCTTTAAGAGCAGCAATCAATTCTTTACTGACATGTGGAAATTCTTCTTTCTTCATATCTCATCCTATTCTGTGTGTATGATTAAATAGTTCTCTGTAGAATCCGTTTGGCGTTCTAGCAGATACGGGGACACCTAGATCCCTTAAAGCATCAGCAATAATATCAACACAAATGATTCTCTTCGGAACATTTACACATAGTCCCGTGTCCTTGAGAACATAAATTGGTTCGGTAATAAGTCTCCAAAGAGTTGAATCTATAGTTCTACCTTCATAAGAGTCTATCCATCTAGGATTAGTTTCATTACCTAGTAGAGTTATGGATTGTATTGGAGTCCAGTTATGGTAGATGACCGTGCTTGGTCTTACCTTCATTCTTCCTTTTGCCTGTGGATACAGATACTCTTCTCCAACACATAGACCCACATGGCAAGCACCGTGTCCAAATGCAAGGCGATTGATCTTGGACGCAAGATCCCCCATATCAAAGAAGTCAACCGTAACAATGATGTCTTTACCATTCATCTAGACAATGCACCTAATTTGATTGAAATGAAATCCCAATCTGATGTTCTTACTATAGTATTAGCGGTAGGCGTAAGTACCATGTACGGAGCAACAACAAGATTTGTAGGTATATTGGTTGTGTGTGTTGCAGTTGGAGTAGTCGCACCATCCATATAAAATGATACGGATGTTGAACTATATGTTACTTTCATCTTATGCCAGTTAATATCCTGTCCAATCCATGCAGTTGCTGTCTCTGCTCCAGCAGCAGTTCTTGTTACAAGTTGCCAAGTACCAGCACCACCTATTCCAACATTGTTCTTTCTAATATAGACACCGCTTGGTTGTCCAGTTGCAGAAGTCGCAACACCATTCACGCCGTATGTTCTCCAGCAATCCTGATCTATTTGATTTTCTCTGAAGATGATAGTGAATTCTGTGAGATTATCAATGTTGAATTGATTTGTACCACCAGCATTTGTCAATGCTGTCGTAAGATATCCAACCTGATTAGCAGTTCCAGAACATCGTATACGAATAATTCCTGGGTGTGTCAGTTCTCCTGCTACTTGCGGTAAAGTGACATTTACAAAGTTCCAACCAACAATACCAACTTCTCCTGTTTCATTGTTAGCATTCATAAAATCATCCCAAAAGCATACAGGTGTGGTTGGATCACATGGATCTTCCATGATTCCTGCTGACTGTAGAGATTTATTCTGCCATACTGTATCAGTGGAACTGTATTGTAATACATGCTTGTTTGCTAAACTTGTAATATTTACATCGTGAAGTTCTTCTAGTTCCTGACCATTGGTAATCTTTACAAAGATAGATCCTGCACCAGTACCAGCAGACTTGACCATCCATCCAACGACAACAGAGTGAGCAGGAGAAGCAGGGCGGGTATATGTAAATGCTCCTGCGGTTTCAGACAACCAAAGAATAGAACCTTCACCACCAGTTCCTGCTGTTCCGTTTGTGTCAAATCCCTTTAGATATCCTTGAGTGATTATCCACCCTTCGTTATTGGGTGGGATATCCATAGACGCTACACCAATTGTAGTGGCAGCGGTAGATTCAGAAGAAGCATCCGCTAAAGCAACCGTGATGTTGGTAGATCCATGAGAACCAGTAACATAAACTACTTGCCCTTTATTGATTTGACTTCCATTGTTTCTTATTCTTTTATAGATTGCTTGTCCAATTGCTACTAATTGACTGTCTTCAAGAGCGGTGGTTGGACCGTTGTAATCAATATCGTATACAAATTGTCCTGGACCCAATGGAGTTAAATTCGTTACATTTGGATTGGTTCGCAGAGAAAGACTGTTAACACTTATGTCATACAAGACTTCATTTGCTATTTCAAGTATAGATCTCTTACCTAACATCTCTTCTACTTCCATCTGTAATATGGGATTGCCAGTACCTCGTTGCCGAATCTGACAACCATAATACATTCCAGTTAGCGCAGGATTTTCTGCTGCAAACACTACACCACCAATACCGTTAGTAAGACTTTGAATTAGAGTTCCATCAATATAGAAATTCATGTTTCTAAATTGTGTGTTAGTCTCAATCCTCAATGTATGAGTATCTGTGGTTGATATTCCTGTATTGAATGAATAGTATTCAATATATTCAGAAACTACCACAATCCACCATTCCCCACCAACATCAACAAATCCATGTAGAACTTGATTATTAGTACCGTGTGTTCTATAGATTCCGACAGTAATAAGTGCTTGACCAGCGGTTTTACCTACATTGCTATGTCTAGCAGTTACTCGTCCACGCCATTGAAAATCAAGACCATTGGTTTCCCAACCATATAGATACCATTGAGAAGGTGCTATTGCTACATCTTGATCTGCGTTACGAATATCAGCACGGGAGTTGGCAGTCGTTGTAGTTGATAGTGTCGTGACTGTTCCAAAAGCAATTGTGCTGTTCTGGAATGAAGCACCAGTGGCAGACTTCCAATCATGTGGGGCAGTTCCAAGGGAAGAACCATTCATGTATAAGGAATCTTCAAGTTGCCACTGATCCCAATAGCGTTGTCCTGCCTCGGTCAATATACTTTCTGTTGATCCAATATTTACATCTATTTCTTTTCGTGCTAGTCTTCGGATTTCACCCTGTTCAATCTGATCAAACATTGCCATTGGTGTGCTCCTTATCCTACTAGATTTGGCAAGACTCTTGACAGTGAACGGTCTAATGCTGTCTTGCTTAAGTTGTTATTGATTATCTTACTGAACATTCCTAATGGATACTTTCCAAATGTAACAGCATTGGCGAGATGTTCTCTTGCTGTCTGTAGTGTTGGTATATCCAAACGCTGTGACGCATCAACAAATATTACATCTCCATTGAATAGATGAATAAACTTGATGTCATCTAGAAAAGAAACCCCGTCTATTATGACGATGGTTTCCTTGAATTCACATTCCAATTCCCATTTGCATAGGGTGGAATAGTGTTCTTTCTCCTTCACGAACAAGGCAGTTAGCGTGTCTTGAAGTTCGTCTTGGACTGTCTGGTGCTTTTTCTTTCTTGATAGATTCTTTTCCTTGACTGAATCAAAAGAAATAAGATGCACAATGTAATCATGCTTCTCGCACCATGTCTTCAAGCATTGAGAGATATAGGTTTTACCTGATCCTGAATACCCTGCTACACCTATTACTCTCATGCTACCCCCTTGGTAAAGTTATTCCTTCTTTGCTTTAGCAGTTGCCTTGCCTTCAAGAGTGGCAACCTTTTCCTCAAGAATCTTTACAGCATCCTGTAGTTCCTGACAGATATCCTTCATGGTATCCATGTGAATAAGAACTGTCTTTGGATTGTAAGCGGTCTTTGACGGAAATTGAGTTGGAACTTTTGTAAACTCTAGCATATTACTTTCCCTTCTTTCTTTTGGTTTTCTTCTTCTTTACTTTCTCTGGCAATCGCTTGATGTTCTTTGTTTCATTTGCCCATTCTTTTGCCTTCTTCGGCATGGTGGCAAACATAAAGCGTTGCTGTGCTTTTGATTTGAATGGCATATCACTTACCTTTCTTGCTGACTTTCTTTACTGCTTTCTTAACTTTAGAAGCAGATGCTTTGTATGATGCTTTCTTCATGGGAACTCCTTTCTGCGGTATGTTTCTACCTTGGGTGCAACCGCATTTCCAATCAAATGGTTTCATTAATATTTCCCCTTCCTACCTTTGGGTGATGCTTTGGTAGATCCTCCGCTTCCTGCCCAAAGAACTTTACATGCCCAATACTGTGCTCCTAGTTTGGATTTCTTTTCACCGCATTTGTGTCGTGCTTTGAAAGATTTCCTAGCAGCAGCAGAATAGTTGTGACCATATCCTTCTGCTCCAAAGTGAACGATCTTTTCTTTTCCACCTTCACATGCTTTAACAACCATCTTCTTTCCACTTCTCCAAGATTTAGTAGGTTTATTACACGGCATATCCTTCTTGGATTTCTTCTTTGCCATAGATTTGGATCACCCCCTTTGCATGGTTCACATGCTTCTAGTGCTTCAAGTGCTAGAACATGTCATCATCATGGGTATCATCTTCCTTATCGTGTCTTTCTATCTTGGGTTTACCAGTTCTATCAACCACAATTACGGAATCCAAATAGACTTTCACTCCTGCTTTCCCATCGGCACACCATCCTGCCAAGGAATATTTAACCTGTATGGTATCACCGTCAATCGGTGGTTCTGTTTCTGCACCGTCTTCGTTGTAGCATCTTGGAGATCCCTGTCCCTTATCCTTTATGGAAAAGTTTATTGAAGCATTTCCCTTTGGTGAGATATAGATTACTTTGTTATCAACTTTCAGACCACCTAATTGTGAAGAATAGTCTTGGGCAAACTTCTTTATCTCATCTCGTATATGATCAAAGGTGGAAGGATCATCTCGTTCCAACCCTAAAGTCACAGAGTAAACCATATTCTCAAACTTCTTGGTTGGTTTTGTAAGGGATGGACTCCAGCAAATACCAATGGGACTTGTCCGAACCTTATCTGAATAACTCATCTGAACTTTCATATTGCCTCCTTATCATCATTGTCATCAGGTGGAAGTTCACCGATGGATTCAAGGTGCGCTCCATCAATCATAGGAAGATCCAGATGAAGCAACCAAAGAGTAATGGCACGAAGATCCCCCGCTAGTTGCTTAATGATTACTACATTCTTAAGTCTTTCCTGTGGAACTGAAAGTGGAAGATGATCCATCTCAATATTGATTCGTTCAATAAGACGAACAACTACTTCAAATTGTTCCCTAATTGCTGCCGATGGTAGTAATGCTGAAGCAGGAATAACATTAGGAGGTTCCGATCCACCGTTTATTCCTGCGGTTGCAGCATTGATTAGATCAAACGGATCTCCTCCTGTTCCCTTTACCTCAACCATCTTGTTTGTAAACTGTGGATTCTTTGAGAGAATATCATTTGAACCATTACATCCTTTTGGTTCTGTTGAAACTTGTGGTGTCTCCACCGCATACTGAAGCATTTCAAGATCCTCCAGTAGAGGAACGATCTCGTCGTGAAGTTCCTGCGGTGTCTTTGTATTTAACTTAATGATAAGATCTTCCAGAGAAAACCGAAGATCTTTTGTGATTGATTTGATTCTATTTGTGTCCATTATTATTCCTTTCAACTAAAGAACCAGCGACTCTTGCGGATATTCTCTAGGTTTAATTTGCCTTTCTGTGGCGGTGGTGGTAGTTTGATTCCTGTTGACTTCTCTAGATGACTTACGAAATCCTCAAGAATAGTGATGTCATGCATGTTGATGAAGGTCTTGCGAATGATCTGATGAAGTCTCTCAATGTTACAAGCATGGGTTCCAATACTATCGTGGATGAATTGAACGCTATTCATTCCCTCATCCTTCATGTCCAAGCAGCAGTATCCTGCATGGGATGAGTCAAGACTATGAATGAAATTGGCAACAATGCCACGAACCTGTGCTGGAATGTTGATTCCTTTGATGCCATTGGGAACATAGAATGTACAGGAGTGAAGACAAGTCTTGATAATTCTTGCTTCCTCCCACACATATCTCTGTACAATTGGCAGACCAAATGGAGTTGTCCAAGAGATAGCAAACCCGTTGTCACCAAGGAGTTTGGTAATGTCTCGGAGATATTCCATGAGGACTGCCGCTTGAATAACAGTTCCCTTCACGCTTTCATTTATTACATTTGCAAGATAGTTTGCATTGTGATACTGTGATCCCTGTAGACCATCCGTATGACCGTCTGCGATGAGCGAATCATGCATACCCCTGATGGTGACTCCGTATGGATAAGCAAGCACAGGACGCTTTACGATTCCTCGTCTGCGTTTCTTATCCATGAAAATAGGTTGCCACAGGACATGGGGAGCAGGGTTTCCCAACGGATCTTTTCCATTAGGATCATTGTAATTATCCTCCACAATGGTATCCAATACCTTATTGCTTACATCAAGATACAGATCCTGTGGTAGTTCCGAATCAACAAGATTGACTGAACGACCACCGATCTCGTCACGCATGAGAGCAGACAGGTGTTGTATTCCATTCTGCGATCCATCAATATTGACACTGACGGATGACAGAAACTTGGTTGGGTCAGGCGAGTTGACTGCTGCTTGAATCTCCCACAGTATCTGAATGAACTGTAATGGCGAGTCGTAGTCAACCCATACCTTGTGATCAAAGGGATCAAACTTCTTCTTTCCCTTGATGATTGGCATCCATGTCTTCTCAAACCACTCCAGTCTTTGTGGATAAGTTATCTTGTCTTGACCAGCAAGTGCTGCGGCATAGACGATAAGCATATCCAATCCATTCTTACCAAGTGGTTTCTCCTCCTCGTATCTCAATAGAGCACGGGATAGATCGTTTCCTTGTGGGGAAATATGCGAAGCAGAAGGATAGAATCTACCACGAAAATCTATATTGTGCGGGAACCAGATTGGAAGATCGGCAAACTGTCGTGCCACATCTATGGATTTGATTGCGGAGATTCGCTGACTAGTCTCGGCATACCACTTGCTTCTCTTCTGTATTCTATCCTGATGCCACAGTCTCTTTGCCACTTTGTCAGTAGGAACTGGTGGCAGCACGGGTTTCTTTGGTTGGACAGGAATGATGTTTGAGTAGTCTGGATTGTTCAGTTTCAACAAATGATTAACAAGATCAAGTATATCCTTGTCTATCTTCCATTGGGTATCTTGAATATGATTTACTGCTTCAAATACCTGATTCATGCTGCTTACACAATAGTCAGCAGAATGATTTCCCTTTGCTCCAGTGACCCATTCCTCCTTGAGAATGCGAAACCCACCAATAATTTCTGGGGTTGGATCAAGAGTAAGCATACCTTCTTTATCCCTGAACCCCCAAAGAACTGGAGGAACACACATTGGCAACTTGAGTGGACGAACCGATTCAAGATCCATGTGGTATTCGTGAATCCATTTCACAAGTTCATCATTCATAACACAGAATCCCTTGGAGATATTCTTCTTTATGAACTCAACTTGGATTGCCCAACCACCCGTGGCATTGATGGCACACTCAATAAGTTTCGCTCCAAGCGCAATCTTGTGCTGTAGTTTCCATTTCAGATTGCCACCAGCATTCAGATTCTTGTATATCTTTTGAATCTTTGGTTGGTTCTTGATGAGTTTCTTTGTCTCAATGCGGGTGAATCCACGCTGCTGTGCTGTCTTCTGCTTGTTGATCTCACGGATCTCATCAAGCATGACCTCTGTGCGAACAGCATCACCTACCTCACGACAGACAATGCTGCTTACTTGCTTCGGTGATTGAAGCAAATAACTCAAAGTCAGCAGTGCCAATCGTTCTGGTTTGATTGAGATAAACGGAGCATACCAAGCAGAAGGTGAACCAGTTGTAGGTTTTCCAGAAGCAATGATCTTCTGCTGCCTTGCTATTTCCTTTGCTGTCTCTTCTAGAAAGGCAGCAATCACCTGTTTCTCTGGTCTTTTAGAAGCAGGATCAATGGCAGCAACAGTCTTGTGGTATCGGTTTACACCGTCACGAATGGCATCCATCTCAAACTTGTCGTTGAGTTTGGCAAGATCTTCCCGTTCAGTTTCGTTTAGTTGGTTCCACAACATCTTCTTCCTCCTTCCAAATGTCTTCGCTGGTAAACGCAGTCAGGTCTGGGTAACGATTCTGTTTTAAAAGTTTAAGTAACTTCTCATTCTTCTCCTCGCATTCCTTTGGATATTCTGTCTTTGGTTTCTTCATTGTATCCTTCCGTTTGTTTTGCTACTGCGTGGCACATCCGTATGAACCAATCACAGGTAAATTCAGATAGTAATTTAGTGAAGTGGAATATACCTACCATGAACATGGATGCTTTGAATGCTTCCCAAATGATTTGTCCTGTAGTCATTTGTCTTCCTCCACTATCTTCAAATAATCATTTGCCGACATTACAATGGTGGCATTCTCAATGTTGATGGTAATGTTCTTGTCGTCAGGATGTGGCAAATGTTTATCAGAGGTGTGGTATTTCCTAGCATTCTCGGATGCTGTAAGAACCTGTAGGTTCTTGAGTTCATGCTTTCCACCACGGCATAGTGGATGAATGTGATCCACAACATACTGCGTTCCTGTTTCCCTTGTCTTGTCTATTGCCTTCTGATAGATCTGTCCCATTGCCTTGAGTTCTGCTTCATCTGTGGCACATTCAGTTCCGTATTTCTTCTTTGCCATTCTTCCCGCATTCATCATGTAGACATACCCACGATTCTGCTCATTGTAATCATTCTGATACGACAACATGTGCTTGCGATTCTTACGATAATACTTTCCCAATGCTTTTGTTTTCTTCATTTTGTCTCTCCTTTGTAAGTTTTATGAAGACCCTTAAAGAATCACTACGATACATTATGAATATCTCCTTCTTTCATATGTATACAAATCCATATTTCTAGAATGTATATTCTATTAGCATGGTCACAGGAAAGCAAATCCCCACTCCCCAATGACAGATTCTTTAAACCCCTCCATGTTGATACACAGATCAGGGATTGGAATCAAACGGTAGCAGCAATAGATCCTGCGGGTAGAGGCAAGGACGGGAC
>Ga0209668_10000079_pt1 | contig 37750 bp, 34 predicted proteins | sample FrelakmetPLP11PL_FD_187150 | JGI IMG/M metagenome (GOLD analysis project Ga0209668, IMG submission 187150) | Freshwater lake sediment microbial communities from the University of Notre Dame, USA, for methane emissions studies - PLP11 PL (SPAdes)... | ecosystem: Environmental > Aquatic >...
GCGCCACAGCCTCATCATAACTATACCCTTTGTTTCGCTCCTTCTGCACCCAGGAGTTAAATGTGCTAGCTTGGGTAGATTCTGAGCGGTACGCGGAGCGTACCGCCATCGAATATCCTTCACCCTCCATTTCCGCCAACATGTCCTCTAGCGCGGAAGCCGCAGAACTTCGCAAATAAAACTTCGCACCACCAACTCTAGGAATATCGTACCCTGACAGACTCACCAAACCGCCAGGCGCATAGCCTGATGGGAACGCATATTTCTTATTCACCGGATAGTAAAGATAATCTGAACCAGTATATTTCGCATCTGTTAACGCCACATCCTCAACCGTCGTGTCCCCACCGCCGGAATCTTCGTTATTGCTTGAACTATCTGTAACATTTTCCGTGTGGCTGGTTGTATCTACCGGTTCTTCAGGCGACTCGTCAACAGTATATTCTGTATCAGATGATATCCCCGAGTTTTCGTCACTGGTTCCGGTTAAAAGATACTCGTCACCTGACGAAGTATAATAGTCGATCAATAGCTCCTCGCCAACAAAGCCAAGACCTATTAATCCAACAGCAAAAGCTCCGCTTATGCCAAAGACCATCCAGGAACGAAGGACCACCGAGATTCTGGGAGATTTAATGTTTTTCGTCGCTAGTATAGGTGATTCCATAAACATTTTCCTCTACAGAATAAACAACCGCCCATTTATTGCTCTTGCTGTCGCGAAAAAGATAACAGGGCGCTCCCAGAAGCTCCATTGTTTCGATAGCTTCGCCTGTTGAGATTGGTCGATCGCTTCGATAACGATTTAGTGTTTTAACGTTTGGCACATAGTCTACAACGTCAGGTGTTTCCGGATACTCCTCTTCTGGCACTTCTACATGTCGCCAGGTCTTCTCGCCACGCCACTCAGTTTGTCGACTTCTGTAGCGTTTAACCCGCTGCTCCAGAAGATCTGCCACTTTATCTATTGTTGCGTGGAGGTCGCTACCATGCTCCTCCGCGCGAATCACACCTCCGGGCACGTTTATCATCAAGCTAACAGTGTAGCTGTTCCTCTTATCGTGAAATGTAATGACCGCCCGTACTGTTGAAACCTCCGGCAAAAGTTCCCCAAACCGATCCAGCTTCTTTTGCAAATACTCTTCGGCTTTTTCATCCTTTTCCATCTTCTGGTACGTTAGTTCCATTGGAGTCACCATTTTCGGTCGAAATTAATTAATTTTCTATTAACCACTTGTTTACTTCTGCCAACGCTAATTGCTCAAGTTCTTTTATGTATACAAAACACAACCTGTGAGCTGTGAAGAAAGCTTATTCATTGATGCATCTATCGTGTTTGACTCTGCATGAAAAACTATCTTTGGGAATCTTGCGGATATATCCTTTGCTACCTCAATATTATCCTTCACAATCACCGCGCCCGCGGGAAAGGCACCTTCATTAAAAGACTTTTCTGACATCTCAATAGCTAACCGAAGCCACTTTTTGTCATTCGAAGAGACCATACGTATTATTTTCACTTCTCTTAACTAACTTTTAAGTTCGTGCTCAATTTCGAGCAAACGGTTATATTTAGCCACACGCTCTCCACGGCAAGGCGCGCCAGCCTTGATATAGCCTGCGCCCACACCGATCGCCAGATCCGCAATAAACGAGTCAATGGTCTCACCTGACCGATGCGAAACAAAAAGCTCAATATCGTGAAGCCGTGCCAACGCACAGGTTTCAAAAGTTTCCGTAAGTGTCCCGATCTGGTTGGGTTTGATTATAATGCCATTAATTGCACCAAGCGTCACGGCTTTCTCCAGCCGCTCGTACCGTGTCACAGTAAGATCGTCGCCTACCAGATAAAAACCTAATTTACGTGTTTTCATATCCTCAGCAAACTGAGCAAAACCGACCCAATCTTCTTCAGCAAATATATCCTCCATGTAGATAATCGGATACTTCGCAAGCCATTTCCAATAGTGCCTGGCTAGCATTCGGGAGTCTCCGGCTATCCCATTACGACCAAAGTTGGACACTGTGTACATCTGATCCTTCTGCTTGAAAAACTGCGTGGCCGCTACATCCAGCCCCAGACTAATTTGACGTGAAAGCTTGTAGCCAGCTCTCGGGACAGCTTTAGTTAAAAGATCAAGCACTTGCTCATCGTTCTCCCATCTCGCAGAGAAACCACCTTCATCGCCTACCCCGGTTGTACGTTTTTCTAGCCGGAGCATCTGTTTTAACGTTTGATAGATCTCAACCCCAGCTCTTACCTGATTTCCAAAGCCCGCAATCCCTTTTGGAATCACAATAAACTCTTGTGTTGAAATACCATTGTCTGCATGCGCTCCACCATTATAAATATTGAAAAGCGGAGTCGGAAGAGTGTACATACTGCCAAGTCGAAGACCAGGCTTAAGAAGTTGATCATATTCTGCACGATAAACTTTATAAAGAGGCATGTCAGATAACGCGGATAAGGCTTTACTAAACGCGATAGAAAGCCCAAGTATAACGTTTCCGCCTAGAGTGTGTTTATCATGCGTGGGATCAAGAGAAAGAAGCAAACGGTCAAACTTAGCTAAACTTGAAAGCTCAACGCCAATAAGCTTTTTAGCGAGCGTGTTGCGGATATAATCAGCAACTTTGGAAACACCTTGACCAAAGTACTTCTTCGGGTCGTTGTCGCGACGCTCGGTTACTTCTAGTGCACCTCTAGACTTCCCGGACGGCACCTCAGCATCACCACGCGCTTCTAGTTTACTTCTCTTGGAACCTTTTACGACCACACTTACCTTGAGCGTGGGCAGCCCTCTTGAGTCTAATATTTCTATAGCATCAAGACGCGTTAACTTCATATTATTATTTCAGTAAGCACCTTAACCAGTTTTTTGTCTCGAATCTTAAGTTTACGAAGCGCTTTAGCTTCAATCTGACGAATGCGCTCACGGGTAACGTTAAACTCCTGACCAACCTCTTCCAGGGTTCTCGGAACACCATCGTCTAATCCAAATCTTAGCACAATTACCTTGCGCTCGCGCTCTGTGAGCGAGCGGAGCATTGTACCTATCATCTTCTGAAGCGAAGTAAACTCGGCATATTCGTCCGGCGACTCAACCTCTTTATCTGGGATCAGATCCGCGAGCGTCGAAGTCTTTTCCTCGCCGATCGGAAGCTGGAGGGAGGTCGGCAACTGTGAAATCTGCTGGAGCTCTTCTACTTTTGCTTTTGTAGTACCCATCCTTCGCGCGATTTCGGAAACCTTGGGCGCACGCTTCAGTCTTTGAGCAAGCTCATTTACTGCTTTGTTATACTGGTTGATACGTTCGGTCATATGCACTGGGATACGAATTGTACGCGCTTGATCTGCAATCGCACGCGTAATCGCTTGGCGAATCCACCATGTGGCATATGTTGAAAACTTATATCCTTTTCGCCAATCGAACTTTTTAACTGCTTTCATCAGGCCAATATTACCCTCCTGGATTAGATCGAGAAGATCTAACCCGCGCATAGCAAAACGCTTGGCAATACTTACTACAAGACGCAGATTAGCTGTGGTGAGAAGTTTAGCTGAGTTTTTGTCGCCTCTTCCCATTGCCTTGGCTAGAAAAACCTCTTCCGCGCCTGTGAGCAACGGGATCTTACCAATTTCCTGTAGATATGCTCGTATCGGATCTGTTGTGATACTAGCGTGGATCTTCCTAAGAATGTCGATTTTTTGCTCTAACGTTAGAGCCTCAGCTTTCGAAGCCTTTTTCTCAATTTTATCTTCGATTCCTATAACTTCAACCTTTTTCTGGTACAGCACAAAAAAGACCGTATCGATAAACTGAAGATCCTCTTCTGGCTCTGGAATCAAGGAAAGAACGTCTTCTTCTGTAAGAAAACCTTGCTCTTGTCCTTTTTTTACCAAGATAGTCAGTATCTTTGCGCGTTTGCGTGATGAGAGTGCCATAGTATATTGGCTATTTTAGCATAAAAAGAGGCATGGGTGGGAGTCGAACCCACGTATAAGGGTTTTGCAGACCCTTGCCTTAACCACTTGGCTACCATGCCGTAGAAAGATTATAGCATACCCTACACGAATTTAGCGCGTGTGTTTTCTTCCGATTTGAAATATCGCGAAGAACACCAACACCGCTTGCTTCACCATCATGGCGAAAGATTGACCCAGTTGCTTCAAAACGAACTATTTTCCCGTCTTTTCGCACCATATTGAAATCAAAATATCCTTGCTTGGGTTTTCCATTTATCCGTTCCTCAGCTTCTTTAATAAGTGCAACTCTCTCATCCTTCGGAACAAAAGCGATGAACTGCTCTCCTACCAGTTCATCAGCTCGATATTTTATGATTTCAGCAAAGGCACGGTTCGCAAATACAAATACACCGCCTTTTAACACTATCATCCCATCAGAACCTTGTTGAATAATCTCAAGATAACTTCTACGCGATCGTCTCAGTTTTTGTTCCGCCTTCTTTTGTTTAGTAATATCTACAAAAGAACCCACCATATATTGAGCTTTCCCAGTTTTGTCTTTTACAATGGTTGCAGACAATTGAACGAAAAAATGGCTCCCGTTTTGCCTTTTTCCAACCATAGTACCTAACCATCCACCCTTTCGAGCTAGGGCGTCAATTACTTCTTGGGCAGTTTCAGGATTATCCCAGAAATCAATGGCAAAACGGCCAAGTATCTGTTCTGGCTCGTTATAACCCCACATCTTCATAAAAGAAGAGTTGATATAGATTATTCTGCCGTCTAGCCCGGAAAGCGCTATACCATTTACAGAAGCATTAATAGCCTGACTCATAATCATTAGCTTTTCTCCCTCAATGTTTAACATACTTGTTTTATTCCCCTTTGGGCTTAAGTGTTTGTTGATTGCACGGACAAAATAATCATTGACATAGTTCATAATAAAAAGGAATTGATATAAGCTATAGACAAGCAAGTGCTCTGTCTAATAATGGGTTGCCAGTAAATGGCACTCGTCATTATAGCATACTCGTGCAAGAACAACCCTCGTGTGATAGAATCGGCTAGAATGATACTCTCAATTATTGGCGTGCCTGGAAGCGGAAAATCCACACAGGCCAACGTTTTGGGCGAACGTCTCGGGCTCCCGGTGTTTGAAGTAGGTGAAGAGCTCAGGATTGTCGCAACTAAACCCACAGAAACCGGTCAAAAAACTGCAGAATACATGAAGGCAGGCAAACCTGTGCCAGCGACAATCCTCAAACGTGTCTTTTTCGACTGGCTAGAGCTAAACCACGTCACTCAAGGCTTTATCATCGATGGTATGCCAAGACGGACGTTTGACCTTCGACTATTTCATAAGCAGATATTGCCCAAACTACCACTGACCATGCTTCCATTTATTGGAGTGTTTGAGCTAAATATCACCCTAGATACTACGCTTAAGCGTATTAATGTCCGAAAACAAGCTAGCAACGAGAAACAAGCAAGAGCTGATGAATCAACAAAAACCACCCGTTTTCGATACAATTGGTATCAACGCAACCGCAGTAAAATTATGACATTCTATCAAGATCTCGGGAAATGGGTCGAAATCGATGGCACACCACAGGCCGCTGAAGTCCAGCAAGTACTCGACCAAAAAGTTGCTGAGGCGATAGTGCAAAACAAAGACCGGTTAATAATGATTGTTGGTGCCGCCGGAAGTGGTAAAGATACTCAAGCAATGAAACTCGAGCCTCTCGGTTACAAAGTGTTTTCTTCAGGCACGGCATATCGCGAAGAAATGGAAAAACATACAAAACTCGGTAACTTTATTCGAGATCGCTACATGAATGCGGGTAAACCCGTACCCAACAAGTACCATTTTAAGATGCTTGAAACTCACCTAGACCCTCTGTTAAACGCTGGAAGTAAAATCGCAGCAACCGGTGTTATCCGCAAGGAAACCCAGGCGAAATGGTTCGATAATCATCTTGCGGAAAGAGGTGATGTCCTTTCCAAAGTAATCTATCTTGAGGTACCAAAAACAGATTTGATTGAGCGTCTGTCCCTTCGCCGAATCTGCCCGAAATGCGGGTTTAATTACCACCTTAAGTTCATTCCGCCCAAACAGGAAGGCATTTGTGATAAAGACGGCGCAAAACTGATCCAGCGTGAAGATGAGACGCCAGAGGCGATCGAGACACGGTTAAAAGAGCAGTTTTATGACGTGTTTGAGCCGGTTTTTAAGTACTATAAGAAAACCAACCGATTAATCGTGGTGGACGGTAAACCAATGCCTGATGTTGTAGAGAAATCGGTGAAGAAAGCAGTAACAACTGAGAAAAACGATGAGAGTCCCAATTAAAACCCAAAACGAAGTCGATAAAATGGCTGACGCGGGGAAGATACTCGCGGAAATAGTTACCAAAATGTGGGAATATACAAAACCGGGTGTTACAACGCTTGATATTGATGCTTACGCGAATCGACTCTGCCAAGAGTTTAAAGTAACACCAGCATTTCTGGGATATAAGTCTGGAAAATATAGATATCCTGCTACAGCGTGCTTATCTGTGAATCAAGTTATTGTCCACGGCGTGCCTAACGGCACGCCGTTAAAAGCTACAGATTTGCTAACTATTGACATGGGAATTATCAAAGATGAATGGTTTTCGGACATGAGTATACCTGCATTCGCGAACCGAAACGTAGCAGAGAAAGCTGTTCCAGAGACCTTGCCTCCAGAAGAAAAGGCAAGAATCGAGGATGGACAACGAGTTTTACGCGCGGCTACCGCCGCGCTCGCTGCCGCAATAGAAAAATGCAAACCCGGCAATCACCTCAAAGACGTGTGTTTAGCCATTCGCGACACTGCGCGCGAATACAAATGTAGACCCATGCTTGAGTTCGTCGGCCACGGTGTCGGTCAGAAACTTCACGAAGACCCACAGATCCCGGGTTACTGGATGTCAGATGTTTACGACGACTGTGTCTTAGAAAAAGGTATGGTTTTCGCAATCGAAGCAATCTTGACTGCAGGCAAAGCCACCGAAGCCAAGATCTCCCGAGAAGATCACTGGTCCGCCTGGCCAAAAGACCTGGCCATGACCTGTGTCTGTGAGCACACCGTCGCCATAGATGACACACCACATGTTCTTACACAACTATGAATCACTGGGAAATATACGCTAGACGGCTTCAGCAAGAATGATCTATGGGAAAACGAGACATTAATAAAACTCACAGGGACTCTCTACGGTGAACTCGGCGGCAAAGTTAAAAAGTAATTCCTCAATATTTTGCTTTATGTTCCTCTAATTCATTGCTATCATGGTGATAATAATTAATAATATTAGATGATGAATGAAGAGCTACAGTCAACACTTATAGAACTTGCCAGAATAGGCGTAAGGCCAGAACCTATAACAGGGAGGCGTGATATTGTGGAAGCCCTGCATCGCTTAGACATGGGAACCTATTCACAGGGGATACTTCCAAATGACCATATCCAGCTCAAGGCTATTCTAGAGATGCTTCCAGCCGAAACGCGAAGTGCTCTAGAAATACTAGCACGAAGAGGCTATGAGGGGTTACAAAGAGCAACAATTAACCCAATCCCAGGGGCATACGCAATAGAAGTGCAATTTGAAGGTGATCGAACTGCGCAAAAAGGTTATCGTTTCCAGCACGGTGAAGTCGTACTGTTATTGCCAACGAAGGACACCCGACAACAAACGACTCAAGTTGCGAGGCAAGCGCCCATAGCATCCAGTTCGCGGACACCAATTCATCCTCAAGGCATAACCGCAGAATCTTCAACAGCCAGACTTGTCAATACGTTCACACAGAATATGTACGCTGGTTGGATAATGAACCGTGTAGAACCAGTTGGAATGGCCAATAGGTTCCTTTCACGGCCAGATAGGGTTTCTGAAGAAGTTGTTGACAAATTACAAATGAGCCTTTCAGCACACTGCCGCACAGACAACTCGTATGTTTCTAGTCAAAGTGGTCTTGATGTGGCTATCATTAGCAAAGGATTCTTGACTCAAAGAAGAATTCCTGGAGAAGCTATTCCGCCAGGACACGTCATCGTAAAAATCGCCTATCTAGTTGATGACGCAGATTCTTCGCATCGATCAGGTTACTTTACACTTTACTACGTTCTACCAGAGCAAGAGGCAGACAGGCTCTCGCAGGCACTGCAGAGAAACCCAAGCCTGATTACTGAAATTGCCGAAGAACTGGGAGACGTTCATGATATCGGCTGGAAAGGGCAACATGCAAAGCCACGAAAACCGTCAGGGGTCAGAGTAAAACGATACTAGCAATTCTAGAATCAGTCTTAGCAGTTGGAATTTCCGGTTGATAATTACGCAACGCAGTAAAATAATCCGTATTCTCTAGTAAATCGCGCTTGTGGATAGGTCGGTGCGGATTTGAAGAGTTGTCCACGTAGCAATATACTGGATACAACATGAGCCAGAACATTAACGCCATTTGGAAAACCGTACTTGAAAAGATAAAGGTTAAGCTCGGAGAAAACACGTACGAAACATGGTTTTCTGAGACAAAACTAGTCAGTCTCGAGAATGGACTTGCAAAGATCGGGTGTAAGAACAGTTATGTCTCAAGCGGAATTGATAACCGGTATCACCAATTAGTTAAAACCTGCCTGGAGGAAACAGCGGAATGCAAGGTTGAGATTTCGTTCACGGTCAAGCCAGAACTTGCCAACCGTCGAGTCAAGGAGTCGCCTTCAGCATCACTTTTCGGCGAGGACCGAAAACCGAAGGCAGACCTCTCTCTGGTGGCCAAAAAGGCAGGTTTAAATCCAAAATACACGTTTGATAGGTTTATCGTGGGCTCGGCTAACCGCCTCGCCCACGCCGCCGCCATGGCCGTGGCTGAAAATCCAGGTGGGGCATACAATCCATTATTCGTCTATGGCGGCGTAGGACTCGGAAAAACCCATTTGCTCCAGGCAATCGGAAACTTCGCGCTTTGGAACAATCCTTCGCTCAAGGTCCTCTACTCTCCAGCCGAACCGTTTGTCTCCGAACTGATAGAGGGGATCCGCCAACAGAGCATGCTGAAGTTTCGTGAAAAGTATCGACAATTAGATATGCTAATTTTAGACGACATCCAGTTTATCTCAGGTAAGGAATCGTCCCAGGAGGAGTTTTTCAATACGTTTAACACGCTTTATCAGTCTGGAAAGCAAATCATCGTGGCTTCGGATCGCCCGCCAAGTGAGATTAGCAAGCTCGAAGACCGGATCAAGTCAAGACTGGAGGGCGGGTTGGTAGCGGACATGCAGTCTCCGGACTTTGAGATGCGTATGGCAATTCTGAACAAGAAATCAGAGGAGTATCAATACGCTTTCCCTGAAGCTGCGATCATCACGATCGCCGAGGAGATCAAGAGTAACATTCGGGAGCTTGAAGGCATGCTTATGAGTATTGCCGCGGTCGTGGAGGCGGAAAAAACGCCTGTTACAGTTAAACTGGTTAGGGATATTCTTAAAAAGACCAAGGGTGCGCTTCGCGCGAATGTAAAACCGGACACAATAGTTGAGGCGGTAGGTGAACAGTTCGGTGTTAGGAAAGAGGACTTAATTGGTCGCGGGCGGACGGCAGAGGTGGCTTATGCCAGGCAAGTTGCTATGTTTCTTATGAAAGAAATGCTAAATATTCCGCTTACCAAAATCGCCTCTGCCGTCCGCCGCGGTGATCACACCACAGTTATCCACGCCTGTCGAAAGATCGAGAACGCCCTCAAGTCCGACCAACAGCTCCGCCAAAAGCTCGACGACATACGTCTTTCCCTCCAATCTCACGCCAGCCAGGAAGAAACCGAAAAATCAAAAGCTTAACTGTGGTAGAATTTCAACTAGTATGACCCATTTGAAGGACACACTAATAACAATCAGCGTTCCTGTTGCAGTTACTGCATTGGCGACTGTTGCGGCAGTGACACTCGTGACTCCCTACATAACTAGACGGTCTGAAACTTCTGACAAAACAGAAGAAACGCCAACTACTCCAAGTGTTTGTTTCGGCGATACATGCATCGAGGTTGAGATCGCCGATGCATCCGACGAAATTGAGCGAGGACTGATGTTCAGAGAATCGCTAGGCGAAAACCAAGGAATGCTGTTTATTCACGCCAACGAGGAGAACACAAACTTTTGGATGAAGAATACACTGATTCCGCTGGATATTATTTGGATAGATAGTCACCTCCAAGTTGTACACATTGTCAGCGCAGAGCCCTGTACCACTGACCATTGCACGCTTTATCCTTCGACGGTTCCAGCCAAGTACACACTTGAGGTCAACAGAAGCTTCGCCGAAGAACACTCCATTTCCGAAGGAAGTAACGTCAGTATTAGTCTGTGAGCACCTGGAAATTTCAGAATTTCATGAAGTCGTTGGGGGTTCTAGTCTGCCCTCTAGTGTCCTAAATCGCTCTTCGTCAGGACTAAAAGGAGGTTTGCACACTTCAAACGGATGTAATTCAGAACCTGGAGCCGCTTGCCATTGCATTACGTCCCCTACTTCAAGACGTACAGGTTCAAAGCTTTCCATTTCTTCGTTTACTTCATATGGAGGATCCCAACGTCCACCCTTCCGTCTAACAACAAGTCGACCCCGGCCATTACCAGGTTTAGGTTCATAGCCTTCCCAGTTTTCGCCTAACATTACCTCCTGAACAGGAGTACACGTACCTTCCGGGGTCGCCTCTAGATGGATAGTTCCCAAGTCGATGCTGTTAGTTTCGTCAAACTTGCGGGTATCACAGGTAACTCCCGGAACGACAACGTCTGTTCTAGCTAATCGAGCAGTTAGCCGCCTACCTTGAAATGTAAACTCAATTGGTTCTTGGCTTGTTTCTGGAGTCATGCTTGAAGTCTATCAAATATTTACGTAAATAGCATTATTTACTGTTCTTCGACAACGGTTTTCTTGTTTCCAACCAATTTCTGGATCTTCTTGAGGTACTTTTGGGCAGATTTGGAGTCGTCGGAAGATTCGGCGGACTCCACTTTGGCGCGAAGCGCACTAATGACTTCCGAGAGTCGCTTTTGCTTCAATTTCTCAAGCGCTTCACGCCACACCTCAAGGATATCCACATCTTCCAGGTTCAAGGTCATCAATGCCACATCTTTACAAACTGCCAGGCTTTCCCCTTCGAACGTTTCAATCACCTTATCGATATCATCCAAGGTAGTCGAAGACCCCGCCTTGGCGGTAGCATCAAAATCAATCAGTTCACCAAGCACCTTTCCAACTCCTTCTTTAGACAAATACACTTTTTTAAGCTCACGTCGCCGCTCGGCGAGTTCGCGCCAATTCTGTATCAATAGCCCCAAGAGAAACCGCTCAATCTGGTCTTTTTTGAGCACCGCTTCTGGGTTCACGCCTTCACCAACCTCAACGCCACCCATTCGACCACCCTGCTTAAGCGAGGCTTCCACAGTTTCAGGCTTTACACCGATCTCTGCACCAATCCGCTTGTACCAGGCCTCCTTTTCTACTGGGTCGCGAGTGGCTTCCACAAAAGGCCGTAGTGCAGATGTAAACCTCGACTTACCAGGCACGGTATTCACATCGATTCGCGCGAGCCATTCCCCAACCACCCAATCGATCGACTCTTTCGGGCTCACAGCCGTGGAAAGCCATGCTTTAGGATCTTCAGTCACTGTATCAGCCACATCCTTTCCAATAGGAATATCAATAACCTTCACGTCAAACCCTTCAGCGTAAAGTATTGGAATACTTCGCATAGTGGACATTTTACCTGCGCTGTCGTTATCCATGGCCAGATAAGCTGTGTTGGTGTAGCGTTTCAAAAGGATTGCATGCTGTTTGGTAAATCCGGTGCCAAGCGAGGCTACAATATTTTCTCGACCCACTTTATACGAAGAAATCACATTCATCGCGCCTTCAGTTACTATTGCAAAGCCGTCTTTTCCAATCGCCTCTTTAGCCCAGTTTAAACCGTACAAAATCTTCCCCTTGCGATAGATCAACGTTTCAGGTGTATTCAGGTACTTCGGCATCCGCTCTTTTTCAAGCACACGGCCATTAAACGCGACCGGCTCGCCTTTGGCGTCAAATATCGGGAAAACTATTCGCTCCCAGAACGTATCGTAGATTCTGCCATTTCGCGTCTTGGCTACTCCCGCCCGGATCAGCTCATCATCCTTAAACCCTTTCTTCTTGAGAAGCCTGATCAGCACCTCACTTCCCGGATCCCAGCCCAATCCAAACTTTTCGATTAGTTCCCCGTTAGTCCCACGCTTTTTCAGATAGTCTCGTGCCATATTTCCAGCCTTGTGCTTGACTAGGAAATATTTGAGAAACTTCAGTGTCAACCGATTAATCGCAAGTATTACATCTCGGTTTCGCTTGAACTCCGGATCCACCGCAAACTTCTCAGTGTCTACTCCAGCTCTAGCGCCGAGTTTCTCCAAAACTTCGGGAAACGGAAGATGTTCTACCTTTTCCACGAACGTAAACATATCCCCGGCCTGACCGCAACCGAAGCATTTGAAGATCTGCATCTGTTCGTTTACCGAAAAGGAAGGGGTTTTCTCCGCATGAAACGGGCAAAGCCCGAAGTAGTTCTGTCCGTGCTTCTTCAGCTCCGGTACATAATCCCGGATTATATCGACAATATTCAGCTTCGTTTTTATCTCTTCCGCCGCGTTTCTATCCATATCCTTACCCTATTTTACTACAGACTGCCCAAGGTATATACTTTTTGCACATATGGAAATTAAAGTTCTAGACATTGACCCCAAAGATATCGATAGAAAACTACTTTCACTGAATGCAAAGAAGGTCTTTGATGAAGTGAGAACAATTACATACTTTCAGAACAAACAGGATAATAAAGAGCCTTTTTTAAAGCTAACTGAAGAAGGAGATAAGTTAAAACTATCCTCCAAGGTTAAAGAGCTTGACCCGGAAATTAAGTTATTTGTATCGCGTAAAGCCGAGTGTCTAAAACTTCTGGCCACTTTAAAATATCTTCCTATATCAAGGGTAAAAGCTCGGAGAATTTCCTACGAACTAGGCTCAATAGATCTAGATATCGATGAATTTCCTGGTATTCCACCCTTTCTAGAAATAGACATGGGTGCTAACCCACCGATTACCCAAGAAAAACTTATTGTTCAACTTGGGGTTGAGAAAAAAAAGAGAGAAGATATGACCACACCCGAGATTGTAAACTCATACGGGAAACTCTACTTTGAAATGTACAAAATTTCCGATTAATCGCGTGTTCTATTTTGTGGATAACTGGCCGGGATCGCCTATGTCTTTTATCACCCTAATCCATCTATGGTACTAAAAGGTACCCAAAAGGTACCAATTTAGGTACCGAAACGTCCCAATTTGGTACCATGGTTTTCTAGCCACAAAAAAAGGTAAACCCCTCCTCCGAGGTTACCCACATTTCCTTTCAGTTGAATCAACCAGGGAACACAGGTTCACAGGGGAACCCCCACGTCTTTTTCTGGACTATATAATTATATAGTTGGCAAAAAGGGGCAGGCAATCCTCCTCCCAGACCATCCACATTTCCTTTCAAAGGATACCTAGACACACACTCAGCTAAATCTGCTACAATTCGATACACCGAAAACGGAACTTCGAATTGCAACAAGAGGAAGCTATCTAAGCAGAAACAACGCCGTTATCGATTAAAACACGCAATTTGACATGTCGACCATTTTTCGCTATAATCTCTCCATAAACACCTTGATATTACTTCGGTAATTTCAAGTAACGAGGGGGAAACCTCTCGTTTTTTTCATTCTTCAAAAGACTTCCCTTGTAAAGCACAAATAATTCCTATATTGTCGTCGGAAAAGCCCGTTTCCTACTCCCAACAGAGCCGAATAACGCCTACCGTTATAAAATGTCACGACGCAGTCGGCTAGATTTTTACCGACCAGGGGTAAGCCTAGCAAACAGAGTTGCAGTTTGCTGAAAGTTCTGGTATCGTAAGCCATATGCTAATCAAAGCGCTTTCGCGCAAAACTACTTTTGGAATCGATATAAGTGACCGCTCAATCGAAGCCGTTTGGCTCGGAGGTACGCTTTCGCGCCCCAAGTTTATCTCCGCTAACCGCAAAGAGCTCCCAGGAAACTTAATCGAAAGCGGTAAGATTTTAGACCCGGAAGGACTGTCCTCCGAACTACAACAGACGTTAAAAACTGCCGCAGGCACGGAAATAACAAGTAAAAATGCAATCATTTCCATACCTTCTCAGGCCATCGTTTCAGACCTAGTGATTCTCGATGTGGCAATTCCCGATGCGGACATTGAAAATGAGATTTATCAACATTTTATGCTGCATCACAAGGTCAAGCGAACCGATTACACCTTTAATTACTACGAGGTGGAGACCGATAATCGCGAGAAAAGGGTGTTTTTTGTGGCCGCGGCACGCACTGAAACATTGCAAGGCTACATAAGTGTTTTGAAGAGCCTTGGGATCAAAACACTCGCCATCGATCTTGAACCGATTTCAACCGCCCGCGCGATCCTTCCACCAAACATCAAGCGTCAATGGGCGCTTCTCGATTGTGGCGCAAATCAAACCGTTTTTAGCGTGTACGACAGCCATACGCTGATCTATTCTGAGCCGATTCCAATTGCAGGAGATCAATTCACAACAATTCTGGCTAACGCGCTCAAGATAACCGGCGCGGAAGCTGAAAAATTAAAAGGCACCGCGCTCAAGGACGAAAATGCTAGATCGGCGCTAGAGGCCGAACTTGAGCCAATTGCCCACATGGTGGGAAACGCAATCGAATACGTTAAGTCCGAGTATCAGCTCTCACCAGGTACAATTTTAGTCTCAGGAGGAAGTTCTTTGATTGAAGGGTTTGAAGAATGGTGGCAGGCAAAACTATCATTACCAGTTGAAAAAGCACGCGCATTCAAAACATTTCCAGCGATAATTCCAACTGAGGTTTTTTACCTAAACGCACTTGGGCTAGCGTTTCGAGGTATTGAGAAACAGCCGGAAAAAGGGTTCAATCTGCTACCGAGTGGAAAAACTACGCCTGCGGCAACAGTTCTTCCAAAACAAAAGGTTCAAAAACCAATAACAGAAGCAGCCGAAGAGCCAGTGAACCAGATTCAAGACACCTCTTTACCACCTGAACGGCTCGAACTAGAGGAAATCAACGATTCAAAACCTGGTGGTAAAAAGGAGATCGTAATTTCGCTCGCGCCTGTCAAAGGCGTGGTTGACGACCAAAACAAAACACCTGACCCCACCACGCAGTCTCGCAGACTCAAAATATGGCTCGCGATTTTGTTACTGGCAGTAGCTGCTTTTCCAATCGCATGGCTGTTCTCGAGAGGGGACCTTGACCTAGGAATGGACGATTTGAGTGGAATTATAGATAGCTCTGATGATGAGGACAGTACGACTCTCCGGGAAAACGTCATTGTTGCGCTTGAAGCAGAGATTTCGCCAACGGCGATAGGCCAAGGGCAGCTTTTAACCTCTACGTATACAGCGACATCTACTGTTACCGCAACTGGCACTCGTCAGGAGGATGGTTTCGCAACCGGAACCGCGACTGTTTATAATAAAACATCAAGCGATAAAGTGATTATCGCAAATAGCCGGCTCGAAACTGCCGAAGGTGAGGTTTTCAAAACACAGTCGCGTATTACAGTTTCGCACGGTAGCACCAAAACGGTGACGATCAAAGCGGTCGAAGACGGCGCTACAGGAAACATTCCAGCTCAAAAGCTCACGTTCGTGACTCTGCCAGACATGACCAACTCGCTTTACGCCATGACAACTACGCCGCTTACTGGTGGGGTGAACACGATTACGTACTTTGCCGCGACCGATGTTACCACTGCAGAAAGTACGCTTCAAAACACGCTCCAAGAGGACCTAACGGTTGCCACCTGGAGCCCGATACTCGACATGAGCCAATATACCCTGATGCCAGAACTGGCGGCGCTCACAGTTGACAGCTCCACCTGCGCGGCTGACCAGATCGTAACAACTACAGAAAACACCTGCCAGTTCGTATTGTCATTGACTGCTGTCGCTATTCAAAACAGTTGGTTTGAAACCGCATCTGCGGCCGCGCTCGATAGCTCACTAACAGCAGAGGAACAAGATGCTTTGTACACGCTTACAAGCACCACTTATACGATTACGAATTACGACGAAACCACGCAAACGGTTACGGTCGCCATCGAGCTTCAATACTCCTATTCTTAGCGTTTGAGGTCAACCTTATGTTAAGATCCAGGCATAATGATTCCAATCGTTTTTACAGGCGAGAACCGAACTGGCGCTAGATCAGCGTTCGACCTTGCGCTCAAAACGCTTGATAAACGATGGTATTCGATCGTTCGACTAACAAACAACCAGCTCTCGAACCAGCAGGAGGTTCAACGCCAACTCTCAACCGCGGCCTTTTTCAACACTAATACGGCTTACGCGCTTTCGTACATCTCCGAATGTAAAAAACTAGTACAAACAGCGCTGATCAAAGCTATCAAATCACTTGCAAAGAGTAAAACGCCTGTGGTTTTCTTCGAGCCAGACATTGGAAGTAGCTTTTTGAAAGAAGCACGGAAAAACCTCTGGAAGATCGTAGAGTGTAAGCCTAAATCTCGTGCTGACCTGGCAAAAGAGATTGGTAACCTTGTTCGAAGTATCGAGCTCAGTTCTTATGACCGTACTTCGCCATCCACTAAAAATGTACATACATCGGTTCCAAGAACGGCTACGACTGGAACATCTCAGGCGATTGCTGAACAGCTTGGTGAAGAAAGTCATCGGCTAGGGACTGAAGCAAGAAAACTTGCAAAGTACCCGGATAGATTGACGCCAGAAGTTATTAGGGACTTAGTTCCGCCTGCGAAGGAAGGTAAGGTATGGGGTTTAGTAGATCTTTTGTTCGCCGGGAAAGCTCACGCATCAGGACAACTGACGAAGCGGTTGCTCGCCTCTGGCGAGCAACCGCTACTTCTCATGCATCTACTGTATCAACAGTTTAGAAAGCTTACATTATTTGCCACGCTCAAGTCCGAAAATCCATCTATCTCACGCTCCACGCTCATTTCAAGCGCAGGAATACCACCATTTACCTACGATCGATTCGCATTCGCAGAAAGAAACATCGATCTTCCTAGATTAAAACAACTTCTTTGTTCATTTACCGACCTCGAGTACGAGATCAAAACCGGCGAAATCACACCCGAAGCCGCCCTCGCCCTTTTCATCGCCGCAACAACGCTTTGATCATAATAAACACTTCTTTCCAGAACAAACCATACATTTATGTCCTGTTTACCCTAACTACTTTCTCGAGCCAGGTTCGAGCCACTTTTACGATCCCCTGTTTTAGGTATTGGGTGACAGAAGACACCTACCTCATTTGCCACTGCCATAATTATTGCAACCATTATTTAGCATACCTTACCCAAGTACTGAGACGACTGGCTTAATGAAACGTGAACAACCACAAAATCATGGTACCAAAAGATGATCAGCAGGGGTATTTCACTCTGTTAGACTATCCACTACGGAACTGGATCGAAGTGGTGTTTATTGTAGCTCCACGGGCCACATCGAAGAATACGTCGAAACCCAAGCCAACTACCCTTGAAAACACCATATTTATCAACTGCCTGGTAAGTGTACTCCGAGCACGTCGGTTCAAATATGCACACTGACAACGCAGGAAACAGTTTGTGGGGTATACCGTGATCGAATGAAATAGTCGACTGGTAAAAGCGAATACAAAACAAAGCAACACTTTTTCCGATTCCGCGCCTTTTTCTCACTCTTGGGCTGTTTACGTCGAAGACGGAAGTGTTTTTTGCAGATGCCTCAGAATACGAAGCCATATCAGAGTTTATCCCAGTCAACAATATCCACCAGAACGGTTGCATCTCCACTTGCTCCCTCCGCCGTCGTCAACGTCCCCTTGAGGCAAAGCACCGGCACTAGGAACGTACTCCCGTTTTGGTTGTAGAATAAAGCTAACTCAGCCGAGTTTGCAGTTATTGCACCAGTAGGGTCATAAACAGTATCAACATAACAAAACTCGCCCAAACACTCACTTGGCATATCAGCACGCACAGCTGCATCGACCTGAACACTACGACTTGTAACGTCACTCATTGTTGTATCCGAGGAGAGAATAGGCACCTTAGCAAAATCAACTATGTCTAAAATATAGTAATTTATTTCAGTAACAGTACCATCCGTACGTGTAGTAACAGATAACATTATTTCGTTCACTCCAAAATAAATCACTTTTTCTTCTACCTCTCCAGTAAAAGTCCACCAAATAAAACCTTCGTTTTCTGTTTTGGATGACAGGTGAAGCAATTCCGGGTTTGTCATAAAAAGGGCAGAGACACCAGTTTTAATATCCTCTTCCGTCATCCAGCGTAAAGTAGAAGAACCTTGTAGCGTAAACTGTCCAGTTATCATTGAGACTCTAGCTTGGATACCTTCCCCCTCCCAGAAATAATAACCACTGTAACTGTTGTACGCCGGAGCTTCGCTTATACCTAGCATGTTAACCGCGTTTATCGCTTTTGGTAGAAAATTACCGTCATACTTATATGCACTAGCACTTGTCACACTATAGTTCAATTCTCCGACATCATACACCGTAATGGTTGCAAGGGACGCATTAAATTGTGGCATAGTTAAACCCACAAGCTTCTGGTTGTTTGCTGTTGTCACACTACGATACACCCAGCCTAATACAATGGCAATTATCGCTACAGACAATACCAACACTAGAGCAAGTATTTGAATTTTATATATATTATAATAATGTTTTACACTGGCGACCAAGCCATAGTCTTCGGTTTCTGTTAGCAGATGTAGTACTGGCTTGTCAAATTTCTGTTTTTGAGCTTTCCTAATAAGATTTATCATTGTTTTTTATTTATATACTCGCTCACATGTAGGACACTCACCAATTTCACAAGCAAGCCCCTCACGTAGCTTATCTTCTGCAAACTCACCTGTAGCCAACCCGTTAATCTCCAGATGAATATGCGGACCGCTTCCCCAGCAACACGAGTTCGTGCTTAATTCAGTTTCCCACGAACCTATCACCTCACCTGCCTTAACTGGCATACCAACATATAGACGTGCATCTCTGCGCGAATGCACAAAAACATATCTTAAACCGTCAGAGCCTTCAATCGAAACAACATCACCATTCGGTAGGCCAGAAACAAATCCTGGTGAACCACAGTCCCACGGACAAATTTCGTTATCTTCAATATACACCACTTCCCCATCTACAGGAGTGCGAATAAGCAAATCGTCAGGTTGAAGGTTAAGCTCATTCCGGACATTTGAGTTGCTATAATCCTTACCGGTCTGAAGAGAAAGTCTGACGTCAGTGGCGTTTGTTCCACTATGTGACCTGCCACAGTAGGCACGCTGACTACACACAGCTCTGTCGCGCTGCGCGACAAGCGGACATGTCGATGTATCTATAATTCCGCCTTCCGGAGAGATACATACCCTGTCTGAAACGGTTTGCTCTTCACCTGTCGCAACGTATCGGATACCAAAACTAATATTGTTGCACAAAGACTGCTCTCCTGTAGAAGGATCCAACAGGGTATCTAGACCACCAGTGTAGTCAAACGACAGTTGAATAGTAGTCTTAAAGTCAAGAAACTTTGAGTGCTGTACTGGCTCTGCTTCTATAATAGAGAAGACTGTCAAGTTAGATCCATTTTGAGATATAGATAGTTCACTAAGCTCTGTACCTCTAGTAATATAGACAGTTGGCACCTGAACAAATGGGCTTGCGGTAGTCTCATGTTCGGAAGCAAAGCCAGTTAGCTGATCTGTAATTGACGTAATTTCAAAGTCGCTATCAAATTGGCCATCATATTCTAGCGTTACTTCATACGTCGTTCCATTTACAGGTGACGCAGGATCGGATGGGTTCACCCTACGAAGACCATCCGGAGGTATCGTTTTACTGACAACCATATGCGCTTCCGCATACGCTTGGCCAGAGCCATAGTCAGTTGTGGTTTGTTGCATAGTCACACCAATACCGCTAAAAAGCCCACTTGAGAGTAAAACCACACAACAACAACAAACAAGCAATAAAACCGCTAGTACTATACCTATCAGCACAACCGGGTTAAGAGCCCCAGCCGCAGAAATAAGCCCACTTAAAAAACCGCTCGCTGCGCCAAGTCCTGCTGGCGCAGCTGCGGCTGTTGTTGCCGCTGCTGTTGTTGTCGCCGTCACGACAACGGTTGTTCCAGCGGCCGAACCTCCTGCCAACAGACCTGTGGCTGCACCTATTTCCGCTGAGCTCAGCCCAAAAAATCCGGCCGCTGCGCCAATATCAATAATTCCTTTTCGCAGTAGCCAGGTGCCTGCCCGCTTAACCGCACTGGCTAGTACCGGTTTGAGCGTATTGTTCCAAACCAGCTTAACCCCGTCCCAAAACTTTCCAATAAACCACTGCTGAGCCTTCTTCTCGGTAATACCTTTTACTGCGTCACTAGGGGACTCAAAAACATCTTTAATATCTTTCATCCAGCCAAGAACACCACCAAAAGACTTGGATGCCTGCTTTAACAAGGTACTGTTTGTTACAGAACCTATAGCACCTAGCGTGCGCCACATGTTTTGTATTGCTTCAATCGGCTGACCTTCTAAAGTCATTACCACCGTATCTTTCAGGCTAAGTACAGAGTGTATTAATCCTTGAAAAGATACTGTAAACCTTTGATATTTCTCACCTGTCTCCACCATGCGGTTTGCAGCGCTAATCACAGGGCCTAATACTCTATCTGCATTTAAAGTCTCCTCAACAGTCAAGTTCGAGGCTGCGCCTGCTGCTGTATCTAATAATTGAAGTGCTTGATTAACATCTACTTCGGTTAGGCGGTACAGCCGACGCTGGCTTGCTGATTCCCGTAACTTTCCAAGAAAGTCATATAATTCAAAAGCATCTCTTGGCATAAGAACACCAGACATGCTAATTGCATTACGGATCGAAGGACCGAAAGGTATGTTGTTTATGTCGGTAACTCGAGAACATACACCTTGGTCAAGCGCGCCAGCAATATTATCAACTCGCAACAATACCTCTTCATACTGAACCGGCGTCAACACTGCATTCTCATCTAACTCAAGCAGTTTTGCAACAACTGTTCCAGCACTGCCAAGACCAAGTTTTGATATAGACAGACCTTCGCCATAAGTACTGCGCCTACTTATCAACTGTCTTTCTGCATGCAAAACCTCTGTCAATCGAAGAACCCCACTAGTGCCTAACGAAGAACGCATTGCGCCAGCAAACCTTTTAAGTTCTTTTGAAAACTTAATCACGTCCTCATATCTTGCTGGGATAACATCTCCTATTGGATAGACACCACCTTCACGTGCACGTATGTACCTCTCTCGCCTAAGAGAAAAAACCATCCCTCGTAGCATCTTTAGCCGCTCTTGGTCACCACCTGCCAGTTCCGCTAGCTCCGCATCTTTTTTAGCAACTGCAGCTTGTCGTGCCTCATCTGAAAACTGCGCCTTTACTACACGACCTGCCGTACCTAGCCCAAGGTTGTCAAAACTAAATTCAGCACCTTCTGCATCTGGAAAAAGAGGCTTTAACAGTCGATCCTGAGCAGCTTTAATCATTGCTGTTCCAGCAGCAGCCGGAAAACCAGTAATCTCATCGACTCGCATTCTGACAAACTTCTCTGCCTGATATGCCAAACTGTCGTCTGAGGGTATCACTCCCCTTCCTTGTTGCTTTGCCTTCTCTTGATCGATTAGCGCTTGTGTCATTGCCATTCTTCGCTGCTTCATGGCCATAAGGTACTCGGCATTCTGGCGAGCATAGGCTTCTTTCAAAGAAGAAGGAGCACCTGAAGCCGCTCCAACCCCACCGCCAAAACCTCGCTGCTTAGCTTGTTGTTGTGCCATATACTGCGCTAGCATTCTCCGATACGCTGGATTATCAATAGTCGCCTGTGGAGCAACACTATCTCTAGCTACATTCCTTGCCCTGTTTGCGTAACCATCACCGCCTGCGCCAACTACTCTTCGCAACATAGAGTCTGGCATCTCTGCTGGTGTATACCCTAGCGCTTTTCTAACTCCACGCATATCTGCACTTGCAGGTGGAAATAGCGAGACACCGCCATGCCTACCTACTCTATCCATTACTTGGTGAATGAGCTCAGGGCGCATCCCTTCGCGTGCTAATGCTGCCGCGATTCTGCCGTTCGGGTTTGAGACCACATTTACTGGCATCAATGCATTCGCTGGTGCATTAACACCACCGCCAACTGGAAACCCTAAAGACATCAATGAGTCAGTCCCAAGCGCAGGCCTGGGCGTAAGCGCTTCTGCATATGAACGTAAGTTTTCTGGTGTCGAATGACCACTAGCCAAGCCACGACTAACCGCTCCAGCCATTGCTGCTTGTGCGTCAACAGGTAGCGCGCCACTTAACTTCTGCGTCCCATCATAAAATGGCTTAAATGGTTTCCCATCACCTGGTTTTGCACTATACCTTCCAAGCGAACTCATTAGATCCTTTGCCGTATTGATAGGTACTGCACCAGTAGATGTATTTTTTACTGGAGATGGTAATCCATAGTTTGCTACTTCTGGCATCTTTTTTAACATTTCCCCTGCTTTCGCAAACGGCATCCCAGCCCCAGCAAGCGGCGCTTTCATCATCGAAATAGCTTTATTGAAACCGCCTTCGCCGTACTTTTGCTTAAGTTCTGTTAATGCTTTCTGTTTTTGAAGGTTTTCTACTGTTTGTTTTTCTTTATCCTTTGCAGCTTGAGGTTTAGTCTCGTAATACTCTTCCGGTACAATAGCGCCAAAAGCACTAAGCACATTAAACTCTCTACTGAATTGTTCCAATGTGTCAGTACTCTTTGGTCCTATCCTAGCATCCTTGGCGGCATAGTAAACCGCAGGTGAAACTGTGCCAAAAGAAGAAAGTCCTTTGGCCACTCTCTTCATTTCAATATTTTTGTCTATTATCGATTGGTAAAAATCATCTGAAGGCTTAATATCATAAGCCTGCCGAAGAGCAGCTTCTAGCGCCAATCCCGATTTCAACCCAACATCCTCTACCTCTGGAACGTTCGGCAGCTCCCTTGCCGCGGTTTTCAAGACCACATCTACCGCAGAACTGGCAACTGACTCCATCAACTTAGGGTTATTCTTAATTGGCGTTTCTAAAAGCTCCTGTTTGACACGATCTCGCATCAAATCAGCCGTTGCTTTGAAAACCGCGATCTGCTTAATGAGCGTGATTATATAGGCAAACTTGAGGTTACTAACGTCCTGCCCCTGGCGCTGTTTTGTAAAATACTCCAACTGCAAAGTCAGTATTGCGTTTCTATCCAGCTCATCATCCTTGATTAGTTCATACGCTCGCAACAATGACTCCAGTGAGGCATACAGCTCTGGAGGGACATGGTCATCTTTTGTAAGCTCAAACTTAAGCAGTGAGTCTTCTGGGTGAAGATCATAATGTTTATATGAAGACTGCTCTAGTAGTTTAATCAGTTCTCCCGTAATTTTTGCACTTGGTACTTTAGGTTTAGTAAATTCTCCAGCTAATGTAGTTGCTTCTTTGGATTCAGGTTTAAGTCCAAACGCCTTTTCAAGCTTGTCTATTACCGTTCCAAATGCTGGATTACGATTTTCGTTTAGAAATCTCTGAACATTTGCTTTTATACTACTGTCAAACAAAGCGTCGGGTGATACTCTAACCGCTGCCGCAACAATCGGTACTTCAGCCGCAGTAAAACCTGCATTCACCAACAGTTCTTCGACAGTCCGAATTACAGCTTGCATGTGAAAAGTATATCAACTAGCGCTCACTTTGTCATCTAGAAAATCATGGGGTTGTGGAACCAGCTGGAAGCATGAAATCAAAAATCAGCTGACTACCCTTTACAAAGCTCAACTGCCCTTCAACTAATCCTAACCACTTTGCGATAACCACAATTAGTCCATAGGACAGGAAGATCCCGATAAGTCCGAGTATTGTCATCTGCAGTTGTTTTATCCCCTTTGCTTTTTTCTCCTGCTCATCTCCAGCGGTCATTATCTGTATACCAGCCTTCACAAGCAGAAACAGCACTACTAGCCCCAATAGAGAAATACCTATAGTCACAACGCGAAGAATAGTTTCTTGTAAACCACTCAACTCAGGCGGACAGCCTTCCCTACTTCCGACGCTTCCAGTTGCGTCACAATCGTATTCCGCCTTTGCTATGCGAAAGGATGATAAATAGCAAATTACAGTAACTATTGTGAATATAATTTTTTTTGCAGTAGCGTTTATAAACACAGTACGTTGACCCATTTCTGTATTGTATGGTACACTAACAAAAGAATGATAACAAGTCCATCAAAACAAGCTATTCTTTTAGTATTTGCCTTTTGTGTGGCGCTATCTTGTTTATTCATTTTTACAGACACTGCATATGCTGAAGCTACACCAATTATTTATCCAACTACAAGCCCAGAAGAGCCAATATGCTGTCAAGTAAAATATGATCCGGGCTTCCTAAAACCTGGTTTTAATCCCCCAGCACTTAACGGATGGGTAGAGAGTTCTGGCTTTTTCCCTGGATGCACAGCAAATAACACTAGTTATCAGAACACGACTAATAATCAATACTATACCGACAGTACGCACGTATTTACAAGTTGCCCACCTGCCAACACTTCATGTAAAACTCCGTACTACCTGGAAACCAACTACACAGGAACTCTTGGCCCAGGGGTTATTGACCCAGGAGGTTTTTCAATAATTGGTTACTATAGTTCCGGAACTAAAATATACGGTAAGTATATGAGCGACTTCCGAGATGCAAACAACCCTATCGATACAACCAACGTTGCAGACAATAAGACAGCTCCAGATCTTTGTCTGGCTGAACTACAAGAGCAGAATATAGAAGGTGGCCCTTGTGCCTATAAGGTTTGTGACGTGAACGGTTACTGGAGAGACCCTCTTTCTGAAGATTTTACTGAAACCTGCCCTCTCAACAAGCTTTTTCAGTTTGAAGTTGAAGGCCCAACATCTACTGGCTTACAAACAACTGGAATTGATACAGCAATCGGTTGTTTTCCGTCTACTCCAGAAGGTATAGTTACTGCTATTCTTAGGGTATTAATGGGCATTTCAGGCTTACTTGCATTAGTAATCATTGTTGCAAGTATAGTTACAATAATGACTTCTGCTGATAACCCTGAAAAGGTAAAAGAAAGCTACTCCAAAATAACTTATGCAGCTATTGGTCTCGTGTTAATAATACTTTCAGTTTTTATACTAAGGTTTATAGGAATAAACATCCTCAACTTGTCGAACTTTCTAGCGTATTCATAACGACATTACAGAGAAAGAGTAAAATAATCTAGAAGGAAGACCCTATTTGCTGTGTAAACTGTCCAAGACCCTTTCCAAGGCCGAGCGACGGGACTCTGCTTACCATCGAACCAAATGTGGATACGCCTAGTTTTAGACCGCCAGAAAGCTGTTGCATGAAACGATAATCTCTCACTTGTAGTAGCTCTTTCCACATCGCGCCTGCTGTCGGAGCAGCAAGAAGCACACCTATACCAAGAACTGCGCGCATCAACTGATCGCCACTGACACCACGAATATAGCCCATTGGCGCCGGCCAATAGTTAAACTGAGGTGGAAGTAGCGCAGGGTAACAGTTATTATCACCACTTTCGACCGTGTCAAAAATGTTACTTGCTTTATCTGGCGCAGCTTCACTAACCACAGTTGGACATTCACTAGCATCTAATGCAGTTCCACGCATGTCAAAAAATATCGCGGATAAAAGTATCATCGCAAACATTGTTGGGAAAACTAGCGCATCTGCAGCAATCGACTTTATCCAACCCCCAATACTACCTAGCCCACCAGGAAAAGCAACACCGATAAAAGCAATGGGCGAAAAAGCCACTTTTAGAGCCAAGGAAAAGTATGCCGCAAGTAACCCAAACACCATCCTTGCCATTGTTGTAAATATTACAAATGAGATAATTGCCATTATTAGCGGATTACCGACTACGTTGTCCATAAGACTATACAAAATTCCAAAAATCAGCTGGCTTGCTGCCGCGCCTATCGTGCCAACAGTGGAAAGAAAAGCATCTCCGTTAACAGACTGAAACATTTTCGTAATTTGTCCAAGAGGAACATTAAACTCACGCAGTACACTAGCAATCAGTGTTTCAGCTGAAGAACCGATACCAATGTTTTGGATATCACCCAGCATCGAAATGATATTATATCCAGAACCAGGAGTTTCAAGCCCAGTAAGTATATCCTGTGCGTTTATATACTTGTTCAGAACAGAAGCGACCAAACCATTTCCCACATTTATACAAATGTCACATATCAGCGAAGCAATTGGATAACTAAAAGTAATTAGTAGTAACGCAACTGCCACACCAGATAGCGACATCAAGGCGTTTACAGGCTCTTTTCCTCCTGACCGAACTCTTACCATTATCATAACACCAAGTATCAGCAGTATTACCGTCATAAATATATATGAGAGGTTTCTTGCGTTTTGCCAAATTATTATCACTGGACTAAAAGCCTTAGACATCGAAACCGATGCTTCCGCTGGTTTTGCAATTCCAATGTTCTGTGCAACTACTCTAGCATATGCTGGACTAGTTACTGGCTGGTTATCATACAAAAGCGAACTGACATAGCTAAGCGAGCCTGTCGCACCACCATAAACATAATCACTAGAATTAATATTGCTTACCTCATCACCAACAACGGCTTCAATGTTTGGTGACTTATACATGAAGTTTCCTAGGCTCGAACACGACTCCGAACGTGTACCATCGCCTACCAGCATTTTCGAAAAAGAATTAAGCGCTTCAGTTGAAAAGCCTGTACTCCTTAACTCACAGGAAGTAGAACTTGTCGAACCATCGTCAATAGCAGCATTTGTTGCACTGCCAAAAGATATTAGAAAAACAGAAGATACAAGGGCAGCAACAGTAATAGATACTTTAGTTTTCCATCCAATATGAACTCTTGACAATATCATCACAGGTTAGTTATACAAGATATTTATGCTCTATTCAACTACGTCCAGGTCGCTGTGCTTGTCGCTGCCCAAAAGCAGTGGCTCTAGCCTTTTCTCCAGGTAGCTCTCTTGGTGGTCTCGGAAATGGAACTCCTTTTACCATTGGAAGCACTGGAGTCGTGCCTGCGGTCTCGTTATTCTGGCTTTTAATAGATCCTTGACGATCTAGCAAACTGAAAATCCATATCGCATCCTCTTGCGTGAACAGGTTCTCCTTATTCCCGGAATAATAGTCAAAAATGTACTTCGCCAGAATATCTACTGACCTTTGCTCCTCCTTCAATAGTTTTTTGCCAGCATACGTATATTTAATCAAATAAGCACTTATCCCCTGCCAGTTTGCTGTTTCCACTAAGGGAGATAAGGCCCGGTCTCCTCCTTGTGGAATCACACAAAGCCCAATGCCCATACAATACGCATCTAGAAAGCCAGTTGCGTATGCAGCACCCCCATTGTTCATTTCCCTTACAAACTGGTCTGGATCTTTTTGGGCTAAAGCCCAGGAAGCATCTTCGCTACCTTCCGAAGACAGGTCAGGTCCTTGTCGATGTAGTTCAACAAGAATTGCTGATGGCATTTGAGCGCCTTTATTCTCAGCCCATCGTGTACCAGCAGCGAATCCAGCCGAACAGTGCTCAACACCAACATCTACGTATGGCTGTTTTGCTGGTACACCATTAGGGTCATATCTTGGATCTGCTTTATCAACAAGCCGAACCACATTACCATCTCCCTGCCCTGGAGCAGCACCTTGGTATGGCTCGTGCATACGAAGAAGCCCCGGAGCCGCCTCTGCCATTGCAGCCACCTGGGTTTCTTTAATTTCGGGCGGTGGAAGAACAGGCTGATTAATTGCCGCGACACCGCCAGCTGCCAAGGTTGTAGCACCTCCGGTAAACGCCAAAAAACCTAAATTAAGAGCATATGCAAACAAATTTCTTGCTGCTAACCACTCAGCCGTGCACTGTGCAGCATGCGCTCCGCTTTTAAATCTTGGCCGAATTTTAACGGCGATTTGCTGTTGCTGCTGGTACCCATGAGTTAATAACAGTGGAATATTCGGACCAAATTTTGCTGTTTCTAGTAATTCCTGTCTTTTACCTAACTGATCTTTCCGCTCCCACCATTCATTAAGATTCAACACTGTAGTATTTACAGAAATCGGTCTTTCACCTTCACGCGCTGGTGATAGAGTAACTGCTCGACCCACAATTGGTACTTTATATGGCTCCGGCCAGAGAGTCTTTTTTAATGCAGGAAGTACACCAGCTAGCCCTACTCCTAAAGCAAGCAAACTTAATGCATAAAGCCCAGGCGCACTGTCAATGGCAACACCGTTCTCAAGCAGGTTAATACCAAATTTCACACCTCCAAAAGCAAGAATCGAACCCATAGTTCTCTTGGCAATTTCAAGTACAGCTTTCGCTGGATTTAAAGGATCTACTCCACCTTTCTGTACCTCACCTAATTCGTCAGCATCAAGAAATGGATTAAAATCACCCATTTGACCAACACCAGCTTGCTTCGCTTCCGGAGAACCTAAAGAATGAATCCCTAGGGATGGTACCATGACAGTTACTGCCCGTCCTTCCCCGTAAAGCGCTAAATCTTCATCAAAAGTTTTCGGATGAGGACGATCCCAAGGATATTCCTGGAGTCTCCTTGGGTGACCTTCCCGCTCCCACTGGGCACGAAACTCCTGGTTGACAAAACCTCTAACACCACGCGTGGCCACACCTTCTTTCCATTGATTAAAACCAAGTCTGGTTGTAGTGTCCTTGTCAGGATTAACAAATGTATCAAAGTACTTTACCTCAGGATTCGGGGTAGTATCTCCCGCAAGGCGAGGAAGCTCAAGTTGACCTTTAAGCTCCCAGCAAGCATCGCTAACAGGAACACCAGCCACACCACTCACCCTATTACCCGTTCTTTTTCCTGTTTCTTTATCAAATTCTGGAAATGAAGCGTCAACAAGTAGCAGCCCTGCACATATTTCACGTGGAAACTTATCACCCTTCCTGATCTTCATCCACCTTGCCCAGGTAGCACCTTTCGCTGTTTTATTATCATCGATATCTGGATTATCAATCACTAGATCTGTGGCCCTAACTGCACGCACAATTGATTCTGCAAACTCTCTTTGTTCGGCAGATATTCTCCCTCTGCGTTCCTCCCTATCAAGAAAACGCCCTACCGCAAACCACAATGCCATCTCCGGGTTCCCCACCTCCTCTAGCTTCCGAAACGCATCCCGTGCCATCTCTCGGTAACCTGGCAGCTCACGCTCCATTTCCCCTATAATATGCTCTCCCAACCGTTCTGTTGCATTCGCGGCAAGGCCCAAAACTGCATGCTTAATAGCTTCGGGTACCCTAGCAAGGTCAAAGGCTTCGGTACCACCTGCAATACCAAGCCCACCAAAACGCATCGCTCCTCCTTGCGGATTGTCCCATGTAGTAGCACCAACAGTTCTATTCATACGCAAACTATACCAACCGGAAATAGGATTGTCAATAGAAATTTACACAGGAGAATCGCAGAAAATTCGGAACAAACAAAGTTACCGTTTGCTCCATTGAGGAGCGCGACGCGCTTTGTAGTGGAAGATATGCTTACGCTCAACCTCACGAGGATCGCGTCGCATCAAACCTGCCTTGCTAAGAAGCGCCCTAATCTCATCACCCTCTTTGGCAAGACACCGTGAAAGACCCAGTGCTACCGCATCTGCCTGGCCAGTGATTCCACCACCTTCAACAATCGCGGTAAAGAAAAATTTACCCTCTAGCCCGGCAATTTCATATGGCCTTGTCGCCTTGTCCTGAAGAGTTTTCAGTGAAAACCATTGCTTAACAAGCTTGCCATTGATCAAATCCTTCTGTGTCGACTTACTGTCTTTATCCATCTTATACAACCGAACCCTTGCGCTCGCTTCCTTTCTGCGCCCTACTGCCCTACAGACCATCTTTGGTAAATCTGGCCATAATATTGTACTTTCGCGCACTTTGCTTTCTGCTTGTTTTTCAACTGGTTTTTCTTTGATCGCCATTACTTAGACTTGGATTTTTCTTTAACTAATAGATCGATTACTTCTGGTTTTTGCGGACCATATTTATGAGTCGTGCCAACTGTAAGGTGAAGCCTGGCCATTTGTAACGTTCGCATTTTGTTTTTTGGCAACATCAGTTCCACTGCATGTTCAAGCGCACGTGTTGGTGTTTTCTCAAGCATCTCACCTAGAGTAATCGACCGAATCCCTCCTGGGAAGGGTGTGTGATGGTAGTAGATCTTCTTGTCTTTCTTGCCACCAGTCACCTTAAATTTGTCTGCGTTTATCACGACTACACAGTCTCCCATATCTACACTTTTTTCAAAATCTGGCTTATACTTACCGGTTAGAAGATCCACGACCTTGGTCGCTAATCTACCAAGTATAATACCGTCAGCATCGATTAGCCACCATTTTCTGTGTTCTTTATTCGGTTTTGGCCAGGTTGTTACTAAGTTCATTTATTTCTTTTTATCCTTTTTCAGTTCAGTTTTTTTAACTGTTTTTGTCTTCTTGCCCTTACCTTTGTCTTTTACTACAACCTTTGCACCTTTAGCTGGTGTCTTTTTATCTTCGTCCTTAACCAGCTCAAAAATAACCATTTGTGCACAATCGCCCGAACGCGTCCTGGACTTAATCATCCGAGTATACCCTCCAGATCGCTTACGGTACCTTTCAACTAATACTTCAAAAACCTTAGCTACCGCAAGTTTACGCTGAAGGCGATCATACACTACTCGTTTGGCTGAGGCAATGTCTTTATCAACACCTCCCTCTGCCGCACGCTTAGCCAGAGTAATAACTCTCTCAACAAGCTTCCGAGTTTCCTTGGCTTTTGGCCCGGTCGTCTCGATCCGTTCGCGCTGAATTACTTCACACGCAAGACCTCGAAGCAAAAGCTTCCTCTCATCACTTGGCCTATTTAGTTTTGAGTACGATTTTCGCTTTCTCATTTTTCTAAATCGAATTTTGATTCATATCTCTATCTTCTAGTCTCTTATCTCTGCTTCCTATTTCAGCGTTGGCTCATGCTTACTATTTTTCCATATCCAGTAAACCACAGCAGCCACAACGGCTACACCTACCAAACACATACAACCTAATCCGATTACTATTGCAACTGTTGTCAGATCCATCTCTGTTTTTATAAGTTATATAATCGAACTATGGATGCCGAATATTGAATTTATGGTTCGCAATTCAGTATTCAATATTCTTACATCTATCTTCTAATTTCATATCTCAACTCTCTACCCTTTACACTTCTTAACGTGCTTGTCAAAGTAGGCTTTGGCTGTGTATTCCTTGCCACACTTTGGACACACCATAGCATCTTCTGATTTTCCTTCATTCCCTGTATCTTCTGTCTTACCACCACGCGTAAGACTCAGAACCCTCTCAAAAGATCCACTCGCTATCTCACACGCTTTCTGTAGCGCAGCACGAGGTGAAACATTCCCTTTGGTCCAAATTTCAACCACTAGCCTATCTAGGTCTGTCAGCTGGCCAAAGCGAGTAGAGAACACATCCACATTCACACGATCAACCGGACTAAAGTTCGCATCAAGTGGAACCACTCCAGCTGTGCCGCGCTTGCTATTATCGGCCAATTGGTACCCTTCACCGTTTTCGACAGTAAGTTCCATTTTTAGTGCGGCTTTACTACCTGTAATTGTAGTAATAACAAAGTCCTTATTAAAGATTTCCGTACTATCGGTTGTCTGTATATCGCCTGCGGTAACATTAATCTCTTTCTTGGCTTTACCTGCTATTTCGAGCGTCATGACCTGCGGTTTATCAGAGTAGTTCAATACCACTACCTTCTTTAGCTTGAGAAGGATCCTGAGTACATCGTCACGCACACCTTCCAGTGTGCTAAACTCGTGCTGAACACCTTTAACCTTAACTGCAGTAATCGCTGCACCATGAACTGAAGACAGTAAAATCCTTCGTAAAGAAACGCCGATAGTGTGTCCAAAGCCTTGCGGTATTGGCGCAAACTCAAATTTACCATAGGTCTGGTTTTCCTCGATTGCTTTAAACTCCCATTTGGCATACTCTAACATGTTAATATGTGTTTAAATAATGTTATCTTGAGTAGTACTCAACTATCAGCTCTTCGCGGATACCTGGGTCAATATCCTCTCGATCAGGTGACTTTAACACAATTCCAGTACCGTCTTCACGTACACCTAGCCACTTTGGTACCTTGTACCCTTTGCTCATAACACGAAACTCCTTTTGCCAATCAGCTGTTTTGATCTTGTCGATTAAAACCACTTCTTGGTTCACCGATACAATATATGATGGTATGTCCACTCTTTTACCATTCACTTTCACGTGTCCGTGCATAACAAGCTGTCTTGCTTGCGCTCTAGATTGAGCAAAGCCTAGCCTATAAACCACATTATCAAGTCGTAGTTCCATAAGTTGTAATAGCCTTAGGCCGGTTTGCTCTTTGTCTTTTTTCGAAATTGTGAAAAGTCTTTTAAATTGGCGTTCCATAACTCCATACATCCGCTTCACCTTTTGTTTCTCACGAAGTTGATTACCATAGACCGACATCCTGGGATAACTTGCATACTCTCCTGGTGGAGTTGCTTTTTTGGCAAACGGACATTTAGCCGTGTCGCACTTGGCACCTTTGAGGTGAAGCTTCAGGCCTTCCCTTCTGCACATTCTACATTTTGCTTCAGCATATCTAGCCATAATTATCTCCTGCGTTTTTTGGGTCTACATCCATCATGCGGAAATGCGGTAGTGTCTTTGAGCGTAGTAATTCGCATACCAGCGCTTGCAAGTGCCTTTACCGCAGTTTCTTTACCCTGGCCTGGCCCTTTTACAAATACTTCTATTTCACGTACACCTAGTCTTTTTGCTTTATCCATCGCATCTTTTGCCGCTTGCGCTCCTGCAAAAGGTGTGCTCTTGCGACTACCTTTGTATCCGATAACTCCGCCACTGCTCCACGCGATAACTTCTCCTTTAGGATCAGTCACTGTAATCAAGGTGTTGTTAAAGGTTGAATTAACGTAAACCATTGCCTTAGAGACATTCTTTTTGGACACCTTTGCTTTGCGTTTTGCCGCTTTTGTAGCCTTCTCTGCTTTACCTGTCTTCTTTGCGTTTTTATCAGTAGCCTTATCTTTTACCTGTTTCTTTGGCTCTGTATCTACTGCGATTTTAGTTTGTGTTTTTGTTGCACCCATTATTTGTACCTATTACTTCTTTTCAAGTTTCTGTTTCAAACCACCGACTGGTAATGATTTACCTTTTCTGGTTCTACAATTGGTTCTTGTTTGTTGACCCCTAACTGGAAGCCCTAACATATGTCTTACTCCGCGATGGCAGCGAATCTCTCGCAGTAACCTAATATCTGTGGCTTGCTTTTGGCGAAGCTCCCCTTCCAAATGGTATCTGCCACTTTCTGCTTCATTACGGATCCTTTTTATCTCTTCGTCTGTAAGCTTCTCAACTCTTTTTTCCTCATCAATCTTAGCTAGTAAAAGCACTTTTTTCGCTAAGCTCTGACCAATACCTTTAACGTAAGATAAGGCTACAACTATCCGCTTATTTTTTGGCAGTTCAACGCCTGCTATTCTTACAACATCCATAATTTATTTACCTTTAGATCTTCGCGAGCGCATAACATTCTTGGAGTGCCCTCTAGTCTGGCGCTGTTTATGCTTTGCGTTTCGTTTGCAATATACATGCACCACGCCCTCGCGTTTCACAATATAACAATAATCGCACATTTTTTTTACTGACGATCTGCATTTCATCTTTTTCTCGGCAGCTTTGCTGGCCCTCCAAACGGCTTATTATACCGATATATTATCCGACCCCTTTCTAAATCATAAGGGGATATATCCACCTTTACTTCATCACCAGGCAGGATCTTAATATAATGTTGCCGCATCTTTCCTGCAACATATGCCCTTATCTCCCTTGTTTTCCCTTCAAACTTCAGTTCTACTCGATACTGAGACCCTTTATAGGCCTCTTTAACTACTCCATCGAACTGATATTTTGTTTTACTATCTTTCTGGCCTTCTGGCATGTTACCAAATATTATAACAATTTGCAACAGTTTTACGCAATATTGCGCTCAGCTGCAACTATTTCAAAAACCCCTCATAGCTTCGTGTAACAAGCATAGCATCGATCGATCGTTTTGTCTCCAAAATCACCGAAACCACAATCAGAACGCTCGTTCCACTACTTAGGATCGCAGCATACTGTGTATACTTTTGCAATACAAACGGCAGTGTCGACATAATCGCGAGAACAAGTGAACCAACAAATAAAAGACGTGACATAACAACTGTCAAGTATTCAGCTGTCTGTTCCCCTGGCCTGATCCCTGGAATAAAGCCACCTTGTTTTTTTAGGTTATCGGCTACATCATCTGGCTTAAATACAATAAAAGCATAGAAGTAAGAGAAAAATACCACAAACACAAAGTTTACAACAGTATAGGCTACTGTCTCAGTACCAAGATTTGTTATCAACCACTGCGCTGTGTTTATTATCCATTCGCTTTTTACACTGCTGCTTGTGACGAAGTACGCTAGCTGAATCGGAAGAGAAAGCACCATACTAGCAAAGATAATCGGCATCACTCCTGCCTGCAATATTTTCATCGGAAGGTATGACGATGCACCTCCAAGCATTTTTCCGCCGCGTATTCGCTTGGCATACTGAACTTCTATTTTTCTCGTCGCCTCATTTAGAAGTACTAGGACTACTACTATTACGATTATCAAGCCAATAACTATGGCGGCGGAGGTAGCACCGGAGCCGCCAGCAAAAAACCCACGGCTAATCGAAGCTGGCAAGCCAGATACAATACCTGCCATAATCAAAAGCGAGATTCCATTACCTACACCATCTTCAGTTATTATCTCTCCAAGCCACATCAAGAACATCGCACCAGCGGTCATCTCAACGACCATAACAGTAATCTGCAACGCGGACATAGCCTCAATACCACCATACTGCGGACTCTTGAGTACAGTATAGATACCAAACGCTTGTAAGCCTGATAGCACAACCGTTAGTAGTCGCGTCCATTGATTAATTTTACGTCTACCTGCTTCGCCCTCTTTCTGAATCTCGTCAATCTTTTTTACAACCATACCAAGCATCTGGAAAATAACAGATGCATTGATATATGCACCAAGACCAATACTCATTATTGAAAAGTTTCGCAATGTGCCACCGGTGAAAATATCGACAAAGTTAAAAAAACTACCCCCTGCACTATTGAAAAGTGGCTCAAGCACATTTCGCGGCACGCCAGTTACTGGAATCGCAGCTAACAATCGGAAGACAATTAAACACCCTGCCGTGATTAGGAGCTTCTTCCGAACATCAGGCGTTTTTAGTGCTATTTTTAGCTTTTCTAGCGGTCTAGCCATACCAGCAGATTAAATTTAGTCGAGATATGAGATATGAATAGCGAATATTGCATGCCTATCTCTTATCTCCGGTCTCTTTATTCTTTAGCGCTACAGTAGGGGCTTTCGTAGCTTTCTTAACTTTCCCTTCTGTTACGCTTTTGGCAGATTTTTCGCCTTCGGCTGCCTTCATATCTCTATTCTCTATCTTCTCATCTCCCTTTAACACCTTTCCACCGGCTTTTTCAATTTTACGTACCGCACTCGCAGAAACCTCCACACCGACAACTTCAATTTTTTTAGCGATATTGCCTTTAGCTAATATTTTAACTCGTGACCCATCAACAATGCCAAATGCTTTTCGAAGATTTTTCTCTGAAATTATCGCTTCATTAATCTTCGATAGTTGAAACAGATTTATTCCAATAACTGTTTTTTGAGAAGCACGTTTGAAACCGCGCGCTTGGGGAAGTGAATGTACTAATGGGTTCTGTCCACCTTCAAACCACCATCGTTTATTATAACCTGCACGTGAACCTTGTCCTTTGACACCTGTGCCAGTTGTGTGAAATCCTTTTCCAGAGCCACCGCCACGTCCACGGCGTTTTTTCCTCTTGTCAGTTATTTTTACTAATTTATCGCTCAACATTTTACTATATTATTAAGCTATATTTTATCCCCTCTCGTAACAACCTTCGGGCTACGTGTACTTGGTTTTTCTATACTCTCCCCATGCTGTAGCGCAAGGTCTCGTTTGCTCTTGAATTTCGTCAACATGTCTACAGTGCAGTATGCGTTATTAATTTTGTTGTTGCTTCCGTATATTTTTGCAGCAGCGTTTCTAATCCCAGCAAGTTGAAGAACTGTTCTTACTGCACTCCCTGCAATCAAACCTATACCTTCTCTAGCTGGTCGAATAAAGATCTTTGCACCTTTGTATGAATGTTCCATTTCATGTGGAACGGTACCATTTACCATGTGTACCCGAACTAAATTCTTCTTTGCGTCCCGTCTAGCTTTTTCTATCGCGGACCTGGGATCGGCAGCTTTACCAATCCCAAGACCAACCTTACCTTTTTTATCTCCAATCGCAACCATTACGCTGAAACGCATTCGCTTACCTCCCTCCATGACTTTTGTCGTACGCCTGAGCAAAATCACAGAATGCTCGTATGCGTCATTTTCTCTACGCTCATATTCCCGACCTCTACCGCGAAAACGTTGTTTTACATATCCACTTCGCCCACCAGGCTCCCCTTGGTTACCTGGTCGACTTCCAGGCTTTGTTGGGGCATCTCGATGATCAGTTTTTAACGGAACTACAACGTCTTTACCTAAACCAACCACTGGTTCAACCTTTTTTATGATTTTAACAGGTTTAGTATTATCTACTTTTTCGTTCATAGTTTAAGTCCTTTACTACGGGCACCTTCGGCAACTGCCGCTACCCGTCCATGATATTTATAACCTGATCTATCAAAAACTGCTTTTTCTATCTTGGCTTTTTTAGCTTTTTCCCCAGCAAGTTTACCAACTTCATTAGCTACATCCACCTTTTTTACGCTTAACTTCTTTTTCTTTGGTTGTATCGCTTTTAAATCCAAAGAGCTTGCAGAAACAAGCGTTTTCCCAGTCAGATCATCTATTAACTGTACATATATGCTCCTATTGCTTCGAAACACCGCAAGTCTTGGACATTGGCTTGTACCAGATACACGTTTTCTTACCCGTATATGGCGTATTTTTCTTTTTAGTCTTCTATTTGTTCTCATTTTTATTATTTTGTATCTCCTGTTGCTTTGGCAACTCGAGGCGTCTTTAGTTTAACTACTTCACCTTCGTACCTAATCCCCTTTCCTTTGTAAGGCTCAGGTGGTCTAACATCCCGTATTTTTGCTGCTATATTCCCTACTAATACGTTATCTACTCCTTCTACTGATATCTTCATGTTCTCTTCGACTTTAAAACTAATACCCTCTGGCGGATCAACATTCACCGGATGAATGTACCCAACCGTCAATACAAGCCTTTTCCCCTCTACTGCAGCTCTGTATCCAACTCCTTTTATTTCAAGCTTTTTAACATATCCTTTACTCACACCATTGACCATATTCTGTATTAGTGAGCGATATAACCCATGGTCAGCATATGCTTGTGGCTGGTCAGTAATACGGTTTACTT
>Ga0209668_10000080_pt1 | contig 37654 bp, 68 predicted proteins | sample FrelakmetPLP11PL_FD_187150 | JGI IMG/M metagenome (GOLD analysis project Ga0209668, IMG submission 187150) | Freshwater lake sediment microbial communities from the University of Notre Dame, USA, for methane emissions studies - PLP11 PL (SPAdes)... | ecosystem: Environmental > Aquatic >...
AGCTGCGCTTGTTGTTGTTTCTGCGAAAGATTCAGTTGCGTTTGCGGTTGATCCGTCAATGGTATAACTTTCTTGTCCAACTGTTAAAAACAAAGTTCCTTCGGCATATTTCCAAAGATAAATCCCTTCGCTTTTTAAGCCTTTTACAAACAAGTTTAAAGCATCAGAAGCCTCATTTACTTCTTCGGCAGTTAAAGCCCTTCCACGAGTTTTAACGCCAAGAATTGATAAGGCTCTATTGATTATGTCGTTTCTTGTTTGGGAAAATGTATTTGTGCCGCTAACTGCCATATTTATGAAAAATCAATGTTAATATTGTTTAATTCTTCTAAAGTTGTGCAGGCATCAATTTCAATTTTCCATTGTTTAGCTTTTAAGCAATTCTCAGAAACATTTGCGTCAATTGGTCTATCATATTTAATAAAAGCCGCTGCTTGCCAATCAGTGCTTTGAAGATAAGTTTGACATTGAGCTATTTTTATTTGTTTCCCTTGTTCTAGCAAAACACTATCAGGAGTTACATATTCTTGATAGGTTTCATTAATTACACACATTTGTTTGTCTAAAACTTGTGCATCATTTTCAATTTCAATAAATGGTTCAGGAATTGAAGCGTAATTAATCGTGTCGGGATAATATCCTTTTACTAAAGTTGTTCCTGCGTCGTAATTTACTTTTACTGTCATTTTTGTGATAAATTTTAATTAATGTCCAATTACTAAATATCTGCCCGCTGCTGATTGTGTGCTGGCAGCTTCATCATAAGTTAGTGTAATTTGAGAGGTTGAAGTTGCAGAAACATAAATCATACCATCAGGAGCAGACCCATAAAGAGTCGCTTGAGCGTTTAAAATTGCGTTTGGAAAAGCAATTGGGAAAGTTAATGTCGCGGAAGCTGGGAAATCTTTTAATGTGGGATCAGTTCCCCATTGCATAATTAACCCATTTGGCAAATATGTATATCCATCAGTTGTTTTAGAATTGGTGAAATCAGTAAATAATGAACTGATAATTATCCATTTAGCTGCAGTTGAATCATATCTAAGTATGGCAAAATCAGTTGTAAGATCCAAAGTGACATTTCTTGAAGCGTTACAAAATTGAGGATTCCAAATATTGCCTGTATTGTGCTTTAAAACTACATTTCTTGCAGCATTTGCAGAGTTTAAAATAACAATTTGTCCATCTTGTCCGCCGCTTATTGTATCTAAATCATCGGTTGCAGCAGCTCCCTCTGTATCTAAAACATAAGAACTTGAATTATTGGTTAAAGTTACTGCTCCAGTTGCAATTGTTAAAGCAGTTGCAGAGCCTGATAAAAGTGGCAATGATGAAGGATTTAAACAAACAACATCTACACCATCATTAATACAGAAATATCTTTGGCTTGCTCTTAAGTCGTTTGCTTTTAATGCAACTTTTGTGCCTTGCTGTGTATACTTTTTCCAATTTAAAGCAGATAATCCATCAATTGCTAAAGTTGGGCTATCTCCGCAATCAAGATGAGGTTGCACTACAAAAGTTTGAGTGTTATTATAAGCACTAATTGTTGGATTGGCAACTAAAGTAAAAGCTGTAGATGTGCCAGCAGTCAACCCCCAATAAGAAGTTGGACGAACATCAAAATTATTAAGAGAAACGGCGGCGTCAGTTTCCCCGACTGGGTCAACTGTTTCAATAGTATTGTTAGAAGAATCTTTAACAATAAGTTTTAATTGAGATAAATCAGAATACCAAATTTCAGGAAAACGACCATTTGCGTCAGATAAAACAGGGTTTGTATTTGCGACAGTTAAGCCAGCATTTTGATAAGTTGTAACTGGTGTTGTTGTTCCAGTTTGGTAAAAATAATATTTGTAGCCCACGCCAACAGCCCCAGCGTTAGTAAATATTCTTGCAATTGGTTCGTAGAATCTTTGTGCCATAATTATTCTCTATAATAACGATTTTTAATTTTTTGAGCTTCTTGTTCGGGATTGATACCTTGCATTAATACTGGTTGTTCTTTTTGACGCTGTAAAAGTTGTTGGCGAATTTGATCTTCAGACATGTTTGGTTCTTCTGCGTTGGCATCATTCGCGCCAAAGTTTGCAACAAAATCTAAAACATATTCTCTAATTTCAGGATTTGCGGCGGTAATCGCAGAAAGCCTGTTTAGTTGTTTTGGTAATTCTTTTGGTGTTGCTTGGGCAGTAACGACAAGCCAGTTGATGAATTTAGGGTTTGCCATTAATTTTAATGATATAGCCCTTCCAATTCCAACACTAGCTGCTAAACCTAATGGTCCAGTCCCATAACCAACAGTTCCAAGTCCTACCATTTGCAACATTTTATTTGATTTTCCAGCTTGTTCAGTGTTTTTTGTCAACTCTACAACTTTATTTAAGCGATTAAAAGCAGTAACTTGTTCAGGCGTAAAGATTGCTTTTTCTGTGCCGTTCTTTTTAAGGACAGAATATTCAGCCATAAACTTTTGAGGGTTAAATAAATCTGCTTCTGCACCTTGCGCTCCTTTACGAGCTAAACCCATGTCTCTAACAATAGAAGCTCTTACATATTCTTGCTGAATAGGTTTAAGACTTGACATTAAATTTTTAGCAATTGTTGCGTCTTCTTTTAGAGGAGAAATTGCTTTTTTATATGCTTTGGTGGCTGTTTTTGCTTTGATAACTGGTTCAATAATATTTTCAATAAATTCAGTTTTTCTTTGGAAAGCTGCATTGGCTTTATCAAAAGCTTGCAAACCTTTAGTTCCGCCATAAAGAGCCACGGAATCTTTCATATCTTCGCTTAAACCGCCATAAATCTTTTTAAGAGCTAATCTTTCATCTCCTAATAAAGAAGGTGATTGTAATTTTGCCCCAATAGTAGTTCTAAATGATTTTAACCTTGGATAAGAAAGGTTGCCAGACTCATCAATAATGTTTTTATATCTAGAAATAACTCTAGCAGTATCTCCACTTCCAACGGCGGCAATATCCTGAACTTGAGAATCATTAATAATTTTGCTAATGTTTCTTGTTGGGACTGTTACTTCGCCAGTTGCTAAAACAGATTGTAATTGGCTTGGTGATAAATATTTTTCGTAATTAGAAATTAACCCTAATTGTTTAGAAATTTGTTTATTAACATTATTTAAATTTTTAGCATCTTCCGCAGCATTTGATAAAAATTCAGTATTGCCAGGTTTTAAATTTTTAGCTTCATTTGATATTTGTTTATTAACATTATCCAAACTGCGAGAATCATCAGCGGCTTTTGTTAAAAATTCAGAAGATGAAGCCCTAGCTCTATTTCGCCAAAAACCTAATTTCTGACTAGCATCTTCGTTAATTAATGAGACAATCTTAGAATTACCTTTGACGCTACTTTTTAATTCTTTACCAAGATCAAGTAATGATTTATATTCACTAGAATATTTTGGTGAGCTACCTACAAATGCGGCTGCTTTTGAATTGCCTCTTACTGATCGCTCTAATTCAGATTGTAAGTCTTTTAATTTTACCCATTCATCAATTGCAGATGAAAGTTTGCCCGAAGTCATTTCTTGAGTTTCATTTAAAATTTGTTTGTCTAAATCATCATATAAATTAGAGACTCTTTGACCTGCAATTTTTTCAAACTCTTCTGCGCCCTCTTTTATCATTTTTCCAGTTCTAGCGTATGTTTTAGGTTTTACACTAACAACATTCTCAATTTGCCCAGAAATATCATTCACTTGCTTTTGTAAAGCTTCTGTAATTGGTTTTCCAGCAATAGGAATGTCTTTTATAAAATTTTGCAAGCCAGCAGATTTAGAGACATCGGCAAGAGTTGGATCAATACCTAAATCTTGAAATGTTTTTACTGCTTTTGGATCAATTCCAGTTATTTTTTGCAAAAGTTTTTTAGGGACTTGAGAAATTGCGCCAACGGCATTTTGAACGGCAGGAATTGCTTGTTGGACAGTTCCACCAACTACACCGCCAACAACTGCCCCAGTTGCAACATCTTTTAGAGTTTGCGGAATATTGGTGAAATCTTCTGTTTCGCCTAAAGCACTAGCAGCTCCTATCGTTGCACCACCTTTGATTGATGGAATAAAACCTGTGCTAGTTAATCCAGTTGGCTTTAATAATTTTGCACCAAATTTTGTTGCGCCGACTCCTGATAATAGACCAGCATCAGAAAATACTTGTCCAGCAAAAGAAGTTAATGGACGATCTTGCCTAGCTTTATCTAATTTAGCTCTTTCAGCAGTTCTCGCTTCTCTGTATAAATCACCAATATCAATATCTTTAGTTGCAGCTCCACCAAATAATTTAGCGACACTTGCGGCAATTCCAGCTTTTATTTCATCGCCAAATCCAAGAGGATTTGTTGCAGTTGTAAAGGCTGCCTCTCCCATTGACATTTTGGGCTGGCTAGGTTCATTGTCATCGTCATCTAATACAAAACCAGCAGGTAGTCCAAAATTTTCTTGGTAATTTACTTGCTGATTTCCTTGTGGCGATTCGTCTAAAACAAATCCAGATTGGCTTTCATCATCTAATACAAAACCAGCAGGAAGTCCAAAATTATTTTGTTGATTGTTTTGTGGTTCTTTGTCTAAAACAAATCTTTTTGAAATTACTGGTTTTGCCATTTTCCTCCTCTAAAAACCATTTTTTGTCCAGTTTGTGGATCAGTAGCTGTTTTCCCTTCGTTAATTATCTTTCCGTTAATTATAGAATATTTGCCTTTAGACACAATTGTTGGATTTAATGGTTTTATTCCTAGTTCTTTTGCAGTTGAATTAAGATTTTTTATTTTTGTTTCAATAAATGATCTAAGAACTGACTCTTTTTCTTCTGGGGACATTCCAGGATCTCCAAGGGTAGACTTTAGAGACTCACCTTCTTTTAGTGTAAATTGTGCGCCAAAAGTATCTCTTAGTAAAGGCAGAATCTCGTTATCTACAACAGCGATATATTCTCTTCTTGAAACTGCGCCTTGCGGGACTGATAATCCTAATTCTCTCATAACTGTATTTCCAGCCACACCTAAACCAGTGTAGGTTGCAGTCTCGCCTAGTTTACTTAATTTATTTACCGTGTTAATTAATTGAGGCATTTTAGAAGAAGCTGATTGTAATAATGTTGTTTTTTCACCTCTAACTTTTCCAATTTCTTCTTGTTGTTTTTTAAACGTTCCAAGAGTTATTCCTTGATCTCTTGCCAACTCTCTTTCTTGTTCAACATCTAAAAATTCGCCTCTTGATTTTGCAATATCAATATTGCCTTTAACCATATCTTGCTTAACTTTCTGAATATCAACGCCATATTTAGCTTGTTGGAAACCTTCAGTTTTAATTTGTGCAGCTTGATATTGTTCTTTTAAATCTTGCTCTCTTCCTTTTAAACGAGAAGAAAGACGTTTAAATTCTAAAATTGCTTCTGGTGATTTATCAGAAGGCAAAGGTAATTCTTTACCAGTTGCTTCAAAATACTCATTGTGCATTTGTTCCCATTTTTTTTGAGAAAAGGCATATTGCGGCATTGAACTATAAGAATCTAAAACTCTAGCACCTTGAACGTCATTATAATCTTGTTGTTTTCTTATTCCTTCCGCACGAACAGGGTTTAACCCAGCAAGTCTTTGAAGGGCGTTTTGATCGCCCATTGAGGCTGTTTGTGATAGAATATTTTCAGCTTGAGCTTGTGCAAATTTTTGTTTGTTAATATCTATTTCTTGTTCGGCAGCAAGAAGCTGTAGTTGGTTAGCTTTTGCTTGCTGACCAAACTGATAGCCTTTAAGAATATTACCTACATAATCTGGGGTTTGTTGCTGAATTAATTCTGGCATTAATAATTTGAATATAAATTAGTATTGGGAGCCATTTGATTATTCATAGCATTATTAATTCTTGCGGCATTATACTGTCCACCACCTGTTGAGGTAAAGCCAGAAGGTGATTTTGGTTGCCCACTCATGCCTTGCATTCCTATTCCTAACATACTACTGCCAATTTGACTCATTCCGCCACCAATAATATTTCCCATTTGAGCATCTCTATTAGCCATAGCCATTCCTTGCCCTAGGACTCCTTGTTGAGAAGCATTTGCCATATTAGCGCCAGCTTGAATTTCATAATTACCCATTGCTATTGATGCATTTTGTCCAATTCCAGCAAGCCCTTGTAAATATCCAACTTGATTGCCAAATTCTTGCGAAGCTGTACCTTGAGCATATTCTTCAAGAGCTTTCATTGCCGCGCCTGATTTTAAGCCGCCTTTGGAAGCTAATAAATTTTGAATTGAGTTTTGACCTTGATTTAATCGGAATTGATAGCCGGGTGATTGTTCTAGGCGATTTTGTGTTGCCGCAGGGTCTCCAGTAAGATATTGTTGCAATAAACTTAAACCACTTCTTCCAGCTTCTTCATAAGGGCGTTGATAACCAATAGCTGCTTCTTTTGATCTACGCATTTCTGCAAGGTAAGCATCCATTGCATTAGCATTGGCTCTGGCTGCTCTTTTTGATGATTTATTAGCAAAATATCCTTGAGTTGCCATTCCTCCAGCCATCAATCCTGCGCCGCCTATGGCTACTGCTGCAAAAGTCATTCTAAGCTCCTAATAAAATTGGTTTATTAATCCAAGATAAATCGCTTTCATGCACTAGCTCTTTTTCCAAATCTTCAACAATAGTATGCTCGCTTTGGTGAATTGTAGCCCATATTGTTTCTTCATGAACATAAATTAAACGCTTTGTGCCTGCTTTTGAAATCCATGTTGCAGGGGCTTTTATGCGAGTGACTCCTTCATCAGTCATAATTGTTACTTCGCCTTTAGACAAAATGCTAGTGTGATCGAAATTATGAACTTTGCCAGTTAAGATTATATCTTTGGGCAGCGTTATTTGGCGAGTATATGTTTTATTGCAAATGAAATGCTCTAGCGGAAGTTCTTTTGCAGCTTCTTCAGAACCTTCAAAGTAGTTTTTTAGATAATATTCTGCTAATTCTATTTTCTGTATATTAGATAAAACCGAAACATCTTTATTATATTTGGTTGCCATTACAGGCAAATTGAAGCAATTGCTATCTTTAACTTTTTCTATTAAATTTTCATCTGAAATTGTTAATGGCTCGACCATGTCTATTTGAGTTTCTTCTATTATCAATCATCATTTACTCAAATATTACTTAAGAAAAGCTAGTAGCTGAAACTTTCGAAGGTGGACAACTACTAGCCCCAATTTCTTTATCCCAAAAGGATGAAAGAAGTAACAAAATAACTATTACTATTATTTTTTAGATAGCAAGAATTATTTTTTCTTGCCGCCTTTTTTAGTTCCGCATTTTTTCATATTTTTCTAGTCTCCTTAAATGATTTGTTAAAAAAATCTCTAGTCATAGTTCTATATTTAAAAATAGAAATACTTTCAGTTCTTCCAGTTTTAAAATATCTAGTTACAAAGCCATCTTTATTTGGCAAAGGTTTTACAATTTCTAAAGAAACTCTTTTGTCTCCAATTCTTTTAATTTGAAAAATAATTCCGCTCATGTACTTTTTTGTTGATCTAACAAAATCAAGTTTTTTCATATAGTCTTTTTAATCATAATTAGGCACTGGCACTTCAATAAAAGTATCTGTTGTTTCTGGTCTAGCGTCAGGTATTGCTTGAGGAGTTGGATAAACAATTGGGGTGTCTTGTGGCTGCCTTCTTCTCCAAACTTTACTCCAAACCAGTTTGCCGTCCCATTCGAGACGGCATTCTGATCGCCATTTTTTAAAACCAGTTCTATCGCAAATGACTCTGTAATCCATCTAATTTACCTGAATTAACAATTCTGCACCAGAAGAATAAGAATTAATTTTAACTCTCATTGCTTGTGGAATTGCAAAATAATTTCCATTTTTAGAAACAGTAGCGCCAATTAAAGCTGGGTCATCCTGATTTAACCAATTAAACACTCTATCATTTAAACTTTGAATATCATCATTAGTTTGCTGAATAGTATAATTAATTGTTCCAGTAACAATAAAAGTCAAGTCAACTTGTCTTTCACTTCTGTCAGAATAACTTCTTTTAATAGGAATTATTTGAGAAATAGCTTCGTCAACTGGACCAGCTTTAGTGTTGGTTCCAACAGCTCCACTTGCAGAAATACTTTGAATTGAATAAAAATAATTTGTTGTTTCTACAGTGTTATTGTTCGGACCAGCAATAGTTTCAGAAATAGGAATTGTTTTATTTCTGTCTTGATAACCAGAAATAGTAAAATTTACTGCTGAAATATTTCCAGTTGATGCAAAGCCAATTTTTTTAGCAAATAAGTCTGGTGTAACCCATTCGCCACTAACAACTCCAGCTCCGTTAAGAGTAAAATCGCCAGCGCCACCTAATGTTTGATTCTGAAAAACTCCATCATCATCAACATCGGCTAAATCCATGTTTATTTCTATTCTACGCATAATTGCTCCTAGTTTATCTTTCTTTAGCTGCAAAAACGTAATCAACAGACAAAGTTTTAGCTACTGCTTCGCCGTTTTGAATACCAAAAGAAATAGTTAATTCTTCGTCATTAGGAAGATTAGTAGTTGCTAATTTGCCTAAAACAGTTGGATTTAAGCTATTAGTTGAAGCAGCATAAACCACCTCATCAACGCCATTGTAATAGAAACCTACGGTAATGTAAGTTGCAGCTACAACATTAGCAATCGCGGTCGCAGTTGATGCAGTTGAATCTTTTACAACAACGAAATCTAAGTTAGCATCGCCATCGTCTTTTCTGAAATAAACGCCATCAGTTACAGCCAATGGAGTTGTATCGGTAATTTGAAGACCAATAACAAAATCAGATTCAGTTGCGTCAGAAACGGCAAATCTAGCTTTAAAAAATAGTTTTTTACCCGCTTCGAACTTAAATGATTCACCAACTTTTTGCAAAGCATTTAAATCATTGTCTGCTGCTGAGTTAGTAAGCAAAAGCACGCCACCATCAACGTTAGCTAGTGCTTGAGTTGCACCAGCTTGAGTTTCGGTAACTGTCCAATCTGCCGCAGCGTAAGCGTCAAAATCATTAAAATAAGTGTGCATTTGGGTTGGATCCAATTGGATCATTTGTCCCAAAATGTTTTGAGCGGTAATGTTAGTAACGCCTTTTGTAAAATTTGTAGTTGGCATAATATGTATAAATTTAGTTGTAGGGGGAATTTCACCCCCTTTTACCCAATAGGACAACAGTTAAAGGAATTAAACGCCTTCAGAAGCGAAGTAACCACGAGGATCAGTTACGCCGACAGCGTAAGAGGTCATCATTTTGTATTTCTGATCAGCAGACTCAAAAGAGCTATCGTTGCTAAATTCGCCTTGAACAGCGGTAATCATTTTAGCACCTTCAGGAGCATCGGTTTTGATGTAGTAAGCATCATCTGAAGTTAAATGAGGATTTACAACAACGCCTTCAGAGAACAATCCCATGTACTTTATAGCATTAATATCGTTATTTGCGGTATTAACACGAAGTTGAGACTCTAGAATACGAGTAGCTTCAAACATCAAAGCAGGAGGAACTTGAAGAAGAATTGGTTTAATTCTTGCTTTGATTCCTCTGTCGTTGTTTGTTTCTTTGATTTGAGTGCATAGTTCTTCTAAAGCTTCTTCGCAAAGATCTTGTGGAGTTGCTAGAGTGTTAGAGAAAGTACCAGCACGGCTTGGGTGATCGGTAGCAAAGAATTTCTTTCCATCGCCAAAAGTGTAGTTTGAATCAAAGCCATTGTTAAAAAGGTTAGCAACGTCAACTTCTTTAGTCTCACGAAGAGAAGAAGAAAGATATTCGTTACCTTTAGCAACAACATCAAGATACTTACTAAACGTACGAGCTTCCCAAGAAACTTGGAAACCCAAAGCGCGAGTTCTTTGATTGTAGGTTGAAACGTATCCTTGAGTCATTGAATCATAAGAAACGCCAGCGCCTTCGTTTTTAGTATTGAAAAGACCAAAAGGGCTTACCAATACGTCTCTGTCGAATTGCTCGTCAGTAGTTGACATTTTAACCAATTTAGCGGCTAAAAGATCGTCTTCTGTGTAAGAACCCCAGTAAGTAGTAATACCGGGTTTTAATGAAGTAGGAATAGTTCCTGTTACAATAATAGACATTTTTAAATAAATTTTTTAGTTAATAATTAGATACCAGCTTTACCGTTGGCTTCTGTATGATTGTTAATACTAACAACCCATTTAGCATGCTGACCAATAGCATTTTCAGGAGCGTCAAGAAGACGTTTGATTTTTAATTGGTAAGTTGCGTCAGTTGCTGGAGTAGATGTATCTAATTCAGCACCAGATAAACCAGTTGCAGTTGAACCAGATTCAGCATAAACCACGTTAGCGTTTAAGCCAACAGAAGTAACAGCCAAAGGAGTTCCAGCAGATTCTTCTTGAACCAAAAATTCTTGATGCGGGTTGTCAGCAACAATAGCAACTCTTTCAGTTGAAGCTGTGTTATAGCTTAAAGTTAAATTGCTTGGGATAGCTTCAAAACCAATAATAACACCAGTGATAGCGTTAGCATCGCCAGCAGTTGCTTTATTGATTTCAGGAAGAGAACCAGCAGGATATAACTTGCCACTTGTAAGAACGTTAGCAGTGTTAGAAGTGCCAGTTTTTACCACAGGATCGCCGATAAACAATGCAGTTGCATAGCTTGCAGGAATGTAGTAAGAGTTTTTAGGAATCTCCACAAAAGGAGAGTTCTTAAGCGGCGTTAAGCCAGCAGGAGTATTAGCGTTAGCCATAGTTTAATTTTAATTTTGTCTTGTTATGAATTTTTGTGAATCTTGTTTCACATAAGTTGAAGAACCGCTTCCCAAATCGACATTTCTCATTTTTTCTAATGTTTCATTGTTTTGGTCTTCTATTCTTTGTTTATTGTCTCTCTCAATTTTAGCATCCATTTCCTCAGAAATTTCCAAAGCGTATCTCATAAATGTTTCGCCTTGTTTGTTTGTACCACCTCTTATTGGAGCAATTTCAATGCCGTTTTCATCGGTAGCTGGTCTGTATCCCAAATCGATCAAATTTTGAATGCGATTTGGAATGTTAGAAGAAACCCATCTGCGTTTAAAGCCTACTTTTTTAGGCAGGTCAGAAACTGCACCGCTTCTTTTTAAAGAGGTGCGAGGAGTTCTAATAAATTCTCTTCCATCTGGCAATTTTACTACTTCAACGTCTCTGTTAGTAGGTCTTGCCGCTCTTGAATCTTCAATATCTAATCTTTCAAGAGAATGTGTTTTTGGATTTCTATTTGCTTCTTTCATGTTTTTTTACCTCAATTTTTATTTAAAATAATCTTTAACGGCTGTTTGTTGCATTTTGGCGATTTTTTCTTTGTCGAAGTTGTATCTTTTAGCAAAAAACTCGCAGCCTTTTTTAACGTCCGCAGGTAAATCGTTATAAGAATGCTGTTTTTTAGTGTTTTGCATTCCTCTTACTCCTGATTCAACTCTAGGAGCTTTAGAAAAGCCTAATTTATCACTAAAACGACTTTTGATTTCATCGCTTACCAATTCTAACCTTTCCTCTAGAGGGATTCTCTCAGATAAAGTGCCAAAATATGCTGTAGCCGAAGCTTGCATCACTTTGTCTTCATGAAACCAAGTGTTATCCGCAGTCCAGCTATCAATTAAAGATTTATCATCACGACTAATTTGGTTTCTAGGCTGTTCAACTTCAGGCTCTTCAAAAGAAATTTTATTTTTCTCAAATTCTAAACGTTGTTTTTGAATAGCTCTTACTTTGGAAACGTCTCCCTCCAAAATAGCTTGTTCTTCGGCTTCTTCTAAAGATTGAAACTTATTTTGAGTCTTTTCTTCGTAAGCAATTTTTTGGACATTTAACATAACGTCCATTTGTTTGCGAAGTTCTGCCATTTGCTTTTCAAGAGCGGTTTTTTCAGAAGTTAGTTTTCTATTTCTTTCATTCAGAATAGGAGTTTCTCTTTCTTGAATAGATAAAAACTCTTCTGCTGTTTTATGAGGCTTAGGCGTGCCATCTTTAAACTTTCCTTTAAAGAATTTGCCAGTTCTCCAACCTCTATCCCAAGCGTCCTTTTCAGTATCAGACAGGGAAGCATAAAAAACTTTTTCCTCTGTGTTTCTGTCAACAAATTGGTTTTGTTGGACTGGCTGCTCTATTTCAGGACTTTCCGATTCTGACTCTTCCATATCCTCAAAAATAGGATTGGCAGGAGCTTCTTTTAATCCAAAAAGCTTAGAGTCATCTATTGTTGTTGATTGGTCAATTACTGGCATATTTCCTCATTTATTTGCATTGCTAAAATGTCTCTGTCTAAAATAGAGCGATATTCCTTTCCGTCTTTTGTTTGGTCTTTAGATATTCTATAGCCGCAATAAGTAGGAATAATAATCTTATCACCAACACTTGGTTTTTCTTTCCAAGTGTTATCGTCAAAAGCTTTTGCACCAAAATCAATAATGGTGGCAATTGTTTTGGCTTGTTGTTGGTCTTCTAATGCTTTAGTTGGCGTAATAATCCCGCCCTTTGTTTTTTCTTCTACCGCATCGGGTAAAATCAAAATTCTATATTCTAAAGATTTCCAACCAGAAGTATTTTTAATTTCTTTACTCACTCAAACCTCCATGAAATAAATTCAGCAATTCCGCTATTGCGTTCTCGTCTTTTGTGCCGAGATAATTAGAAACTTTTTCTAATGCTTCGCAGCCACCTAGAGCACTTAATATAAGGTCTTTGTTAAAAGTGTTTTGCTGCCCAATATAATTATGCGACATGCTATCTAGCAATTTAGCGCGTGAATTTGTTAAAATTGTTTTAAATTTTAACGCTGTTGGATCGTTTAACCAATCCTTTAACTCTTTCATTTCGATTTGACTCATGTTTTTACTCAAAGTTATTAATATTATGTATCAGCAGAGGTTTCATCCTCCTTTTCTTTTTCGGTTGTAGGGATTTTAACTTGCTGATTCTCTAGTTTTCCTAGCGCTACTGCCGCTTTTAATCCTCTTTCTTCTTTGCGGTCGTTTATCTTTTCCAGCTCTACTACTGCCTTAAATTCCATTTCATTTTTTCTTGATTCGGCATCAATAATATTATCCATAACATCTAATTTCTCTGTTGTTTCTGCCATTTCAGTATCTTTTACTAATTTACCTGCTTGGGCATAATTTACCAAAATTTCAGAATCTGTTTTAGCAGCATCTTTTTGGAATTTAACTTGATCTAATTCTAATTTAGCTTGATCTAGTTGTGCTGTAGTTTGAATGTCTAAGCGTTTAGTTTCTTCTTGCGCCATAGCAACTTCCATTACTGGATCAGGTTGCGGTTGTGGATTAATGATAAATTTGTCAAAGTTCTCAATTCCAGCAGTTTCAAATACTGTTCTGTGGAGCAGTAATTGATCTACCATAGGAGAACCAATAAAACCCATTAAAAATTGAGCTTTAGCAAACTTTTGCATAGAAATAACATTTTCAGGATTGGCAACTGGAACAATGTCATAGCCTTTTAAAGAAAAATCTTCTTTAACACTTGGGCTTTCAAAAAGCTTAATGTCTAAAATTTCAGCATATTTCTTTTGGGATAAATATTCTAAATTTAACTCGTAGAATATGTTTATTTCTTGACGCAAAGAATTATAAATCCGCATAAATACGGACTTAAATTGTTTTTGTCCTTGTTCAGCCATTCCCATATAAGTAGTGGCGGCAATGTTTCCTGCGTTCTCACCAGTCAGAACATCTCTCAAAGAACCAAGCTCTTTTCCTGCATTGACCAAGAATTGCATCAATACAAATAGCGTTTGTGAAGGTTCTGGCACTGGCAAAGGAACAATTGCATCGCGAATATTGCCGCCAAAACTATCAACCATTTTCCATTCAGCAGGGCGAAAAGGTTTCATTCCGCCAGCCATATTTAAAGACTTAGAGATGAAGCCACCTCCAGTATTTTGAAGCGTGCCAGCATCTGTTAATTGGTTAATCGAGCTATTGATTGCTGAGTTGATGTTGAATAATAAATGTCCTAAGCCAACGCCATAAAACGAGCCATCAGGAGAAGGTGTAAAGATATAGCGAACAAAGAAATTAATTGCTTTGATGCTTTGAATTTCACCTTTTTTATTTTTCTTAACGTCTTTTTCGTGGAATCTTTTGATTAGTTTTACAAGTTTGTTTGAAGCTTTGTGAATTACTGCAATGTAAGGCTCGGAATAACCATCATTATCTAAATCAAATCTTGTGTGTTGTTCTAAAAACAAAACTAAACCAGCTTGCGACTCGTCAGAAGTTCTTTTTTCATTATTCTTATCAAGACTATTTGTATCTGTTGCTGAATCCACGGCATCAGGATCAAAATCAAAATCAATGTAATCACCAGAGCGAATTGATGAAACTACATCTTGCGGATATTTTTCAATCAAATGTGTTACTGGAGCTTCAAAAGAAGGAGCAAAATCATTTATAATTAACTTGTCAGGATAAACTAAGTGAGAGCAAATCTTTTGCTCGTTTGAGTCATAATAATCTTTTTTAAACATCGTGCCAAGCGAGCCAAGAGCATTAAACAGAGCATCCATGTCTTGCTCAAAGCCTTCTATTTCTTCGTTCAACTGATAATTCATAACAGTTGCAATTCTTTGTCCGCGCTTAAGTTTAGCACCTACGTTTTGAATTGCTGGCAAGCCTGTTTCATCGAGTGTCGCAATAGAGCCGTCTTCGTTACGCATCTCATTGCCCTCAAAGTCTTTCATCACTTCGCCATCATCATTGCCAATTACTTTAGCTTTTACAATGTTTCCATCTTTGAAAATTTCGGGGTAACATTTAGCGGCAAACTCAACGCAAGCAGTAGAAATTAAAGGAAAAATAACATTTGAGGAGCCTTCAAAAGGAAATGAACGCTTTTCTGATTGTGAAAGCGTGTAGCGAATAATTTGCTGAAGCTGTTTTTGTTTCTCGCTTCTTGATTGTAAATCTGTTTCGTAACGTGAATTGACTTTTGACGCAATAGACGCGCGCATCTCTTCAGACAATATCTCGGCGATATTATCCGTTTCTAAAATGGTTTTAAAATCTAAATATTGAGCAGCGTCTTGAGTAAGCAAGGTTATTTGCGTTTTATTTTTCCGATACATTTACTCAAGGTTTTGTCAGATAAATTCATTAAAAATTAATTGTCAAGCTATAAATATTCTACTTTAAAATTACCCGACTCATCTGTATATTTTCTGCACAAAACAAGAAAATGAGAATCCAATTTGTCTTGTTTAATCTTCTCAAATTCCTCTTCACTTATGTTGCGTGATAGTTTAACAAACTTTAATTCTTTATTGCCACTAACGCGAATTATTTTGCGTGTATCCCAAAAGCTTTCGTCTCCCTCTTCAAAAAGATTAATTCTTCCTACATTGTTGTCTAAAAAAACTTGATAGCAATTTTTACAAATCATTTAATAGCCCGTTATTTATTTTCTCAAAATAATTGTTGACTAACTGTTTTTCGCAAACAAAGAAATTTTTATTAAGAGACGGTATTGTTTGTAATTTTATCATATTAATAAATTCATCTCCATACTCGCTAGAATAGCCCTCAATAAATAAATCATTTTCTTTAAAATTAGTCCCAGCCGCTTTTGCTGCTAAATATGCTTCACGAGTCATTTTAAAATAAATCATTAATACCCCGCTTCTTTTAAAAGAATTTTGCTAATAGTCTTTGGATTGTATAAGCCTCTTTTAAAAAGATTTAATCTCCAATGCAAATTACTTATATGAACTGCGTTTTCAGGATGGTTTTGAAACCGATTGTATCTATTTTCTCTGCAATACCTTATGTTTTTTAAGATTTGGATGTAATCAAATTTAACTAATTTTCCACCAAGATATTTATATTCTCCAGCCCATTGCGTGCCATCAGTTCCACCTTGCTTTCTGTCTCTTAAATAAGTCCAAGAGTTGTGCAATACTAAAAAACACCAAAAAGGTTTTGTTCTCTTGTGAAGGGGAATTATATCGTAAATTACAGCCATTGACACTGGCTTCTTGTGTAGCTCTCTCATTTTCTCAAAAATTAATTAATACCCTGTTATTAAATTTCTATTACTTGCATTCAAATACTCTTCATAAGCCCAGTCATCAACAAAACCCTTTTGCTCTTGTGCGTAAGTCTCTAATCGATGAATTGAAGCTGCGAAAGTTTGGAAAGCATCTGCACCATTTGAGTTAATATCGTGCAACGGCTGATCCATGAAGCAACCAAGTTTGTCATTGAATTTCTTGCGATATTCTCTAAGCCTACTAATACCCGTCTCACATCTCTTTTGATCGAACCAGCAGCGACTTATGATTGCTCTTGCTTCATTGATTGAGTCCATCTTGTTTGTTGCTCTTGTTATCTTTTCAAACTTAAAGCCAAAGTTTGAAGCAATCTCTATTCCATCTTTGCCGTCATAATAGCTTCTTTTTGCAATATCGTGCGGCGCAAAATGTTTTCCGTAGTTGTAATTCTTTTCTTTTAATATCTTGAAGTAAAAAGGAAGCGGCTCCTCGCTCATCTCGTAGTAATCAACAATCATAAAATCATAGCCTTTTTTCTGAAAGAACCAAATGCAAGTTGTATCGTTAATTCCCAAATCCCAAGCAGTATGTACTGGTAAGTTTTGATCTATCCCGACCCTGCTAATCCTTCCATCTTGTTCTGCTTTGATTAGTTCCTTCGACCAATATGCGCCAACAATTGCCTTTTGAAATGCTTCCTTTGAATTGCTTGGAAACTCTTGCTTCATCAAGTCGCCTTGAGTTTCTTCTTTCTTACAATACCAAGTTTGTTGCTGTCTCGTTAGCTTTATACCTTCATCTTCAAGTTCTAAAAAATAGTCGTTTTGTTTATCATTCAAGATATAATCAGCATTCATCTGATACTTGCGATCCTTCCACCATCCAAAAAAATGAAACTTCCAATCGAGTGGCGTCAATTCATCTCTCATCCTCATCTTTCTTTCTGCCACATCACATAGATTAAAGAAGTGTCCGCTTGCGCCTTGTGCCGTGCTTTCAATAACTATTTGTTGTCCTTGGTGTACTGTGTTAAGTGAACCGCTCATAATCTCTTCGGCTTTGTCCGGTGATTTTCTGCATATCTTTCCAAACTCTGTAATATGCAAGCGTTGAACTGTGCCAGACCTTGCGCTTGTAGTTACTGAATAACTCGAGCCGTTACTGAACCGCATGATCTCCGTTGAGTCTGTAATTAATTGTCTAAGCTCTTTAATCTCCGCGGGCAGTCTATCGTACGCGTAACGAACTTTGTCTCTAAGTAGTTTCTTTGCATCTTCCAAGTCATCACCAATTAAAACCGCGGTAATGTTTGAATTGAATAAGCAATCATCAAGATAATTAATGCAATAGAATGTTGTAATTCCAAGTTGTCGCGCTTTCAATACAATATTAAGAGGATGCTTTTCTTCGATTAATTCGCTTTGAGCTTCGTTACAAATAAACTTAAATTCTTTCCCGTTCTCATCTTTGCAATAATATAAGTTTGACATGCGCCAAGCCTTATCAGCAATGTTCTTCTTGAATTGATCTAATGCTTGAGTGCTATGCTTCATATACCACCCAATCCATAACCGCGCCAACCCAGAACCCAAGCTTTTCTTTTGTCCGAATCATCAGATAAACTTAACACATATTCGTTTAACTCTTTTTTCTCATCTTCAGAAAGCTTGTTCCATTCGCCTTCTAAAGTTGTCAGATTTTTAAGTTTGAGTTCTAAATTATTATTCACAATTACTTAAATCATTATTAGCAAACATCTCTTGCAACATCTCAACAGCAACAAGTTTCTTAAAATCTTCTCGCTCTTCAATTACCGCAAATTTCTTATCATCTGTGAATCTAATAATTTCAAAAGAATTAGGCAGACTTTCAAGATTCATGACGTAACTTGTAACGCTTAAATTTTTCATTTTTTGATTAATTGATCTCAACAATATTATCATCAACACTAACAACAACATGCTCGCGCCCATCTTTAATGTAATAATCTCCGAGCTTGATTTCTTCAATATTTCTTAAGTTCAAAGATTTGCGATTGTTATCCAAAACTATTCCCGCAACTTCAGCTTCATCAAATCTTTTCAAAAATTCTTTTTTTGTTATCTTTTCCATTTTATTTCCTCAATTTATTGTTTATTGACTCGCTTTAATCAACCAGAAGTGCATCGCCGCGTCTATTTTCTTAATAGCATTTTTCTCTTGTTCAATGCTCTCATCTATTTTTCTCAAGTCATCCAAAAGAATTAAATATCTTGCCGAATCACATTTAACGTTGCGAGCAATCATTGCCGCATCAAATTTTTCAGGATTTTCGCGGATCCATTTTATGTCTAGCATATTTTATTTATTATTATCAATCTCACTTAACACTTCACCAAGCCATGAGCTAGTTGCGCTAGTGTCTTTGATTTCAGCTTGCACTTTTGTGTAATCTCCGAATTTTTTTGGCTTCAATTTTGAAGCGACCCATTTTCTAGCATCTACTCTCAAGCGACTGCGCGCGATTACTTCCTGATTTATTACTTCTCTTCCATCTTCATCTAAGTAAGTGTCATCTTTTTTATAGTCAGAGATATCTATTATTTCATCAACTAATAATTCAGCTTGTTCTTCTCGTGCGCGAGCGTATTGATTGCTTAACTCTTCGTTATTATTCAACCACTTCCAAACACTCGTTAAATTCGGCATCTTCTCATCTCTGCAAATCTTACGCAACGACTCACCTTCGGCAATTCTCACACATATTTGATCGAATATTTCTTGGCTAAATGTTACGCTGTTTTTTAGCATGTTTTAAGTCTTTGATTGCCGCGCCGCCGTTGGCTGGTCGCTATTAATAATGTCGAATGTTATTATGAGAATATCCAGTAGGATTATAGCAAGTCTGCTATTCTCATTCGCGCGGAAGTTTGTCAAGTTATTTTTTATTGTCAAGCACAATAATTAAATTTTTTTTATTGCCGCAGTGTAAATATAATGTACATACAATTTACCTTATTGTTTCCTTTTTATTGCTAAATCTTTTTTAAATTATTTTTTCATTTTCTTAAATCATTTATCTACGGCAGCAATAACAACACGGTTTTGTAGCTCTTAATCTTTGCACTGCCTACAGTCTCAAGGCTTCATCTTTCTTTTATTGCGTGCGCCTTACTCGCTCTAGTCTCAATTCTTTTATAATTATTTTGGATTTTCTTTGATTAATTACTTGACTATTGTTTTTCTAACGTTTAAGATGATGGCACACCAAAAAAACCAAATAACACTTAATTTTTACAAACTATGAAAATCTTTTCTTCAGCAATTTTAGCAACATTTGCACAAGTTGCAATTTTATCGATTACTCCAATTTTAGCATGTCAAGTAGCTTTAATTATTGGCGTTGCTCTTACAACTTTCGCCGTTTTCGTTGCAATTTCAGAATAATTTAAAATCAGGGCAAATTATGAAAATTTCAAATTACAAGAGAAAAATTTTATTAGCACGCCGCGCTTTAAGAAGTTTTTTATCGAATGAAAGATTGCGTCAAGTTAAGACTTTGCTAGACGCAGTGATTGCTTGCGACGCTATCGAATGCAGAATGTCGCAAAAGAAAATGAGAAGAATCTCGAATTTAATCATCTCTATTTAAGAGCCTTACTAGTGCCGCCGCAAGTTCGGCGGCACAATGAAGGGCTTTTCTTCAAATAACAACTAAAAAACAGGGGCAAGAAATGAAAACAAAAAAACCAAAAATTTACCAAAACTTTCAAGACAAATTTGGCCACGTTTATCAATTTTCTAGCTATTTAGATTTTGCGACGTTCTGGTTCAATTCCTCCTATGCTAGAAAATTAGAATATTTTCCTGCCAATTTTAAAAAATTGCAACGGGCGGCTAGAATGTCTAAAGAGGCAAAGGAGCCATGGAATAAATAACAATTAAAACAGGGGAAGAAATGCTAAATAAACTAAAAAAATTAATTGCCACCGCAAAATTTAACCGCGCGCAAAATAAAAGATTTTATGGTGTTTTGGATCAAATTTTCGAGCTAGAAGATGACTCAGGAATTTTTAAAGCTTCAATTTTAATCGGAATAATTGCCGCTGGCTGCTTCTGGCTGATTGTAATTTGCTTGGACGCGCAAGCGAGCAAATTTGACAAAAAATTGGAGCAGCAAGAATTTTATAAAATAATCAGATCAACATATAACCAGTAATTTATGAAAAAAATAAACATTTATTTTTTTAACAGAAAATCGTGCAGTTTGAAAAAACAAATTCAAGCGATTGCCAAAATTGCAGCAAAAAACGACAAAACTCGCCCTTGGTTGCAATTTTTACAATTTGAAAAGCTTGAAAGCTTCTTAAGAATTAGCGCAACAAATGGACATGTGCTTTCTGACATTTTAATTGATGGTGAGGGCTTGGCTTTTGATACTGATTTAAATACAGGCGAGAAAGTACATATTGCGGCTAAGAATTTTTTAAAAATTGACCAAGATTTTTTAAAAATTCAAATCGAAGAAACTGCGACGATAAACAGTTCAATCATTGCCGAAATTCTTAAAAATGGTTTTCCTGATATAGAAAAAGTGAGGATTAAAACAAAGCTGCCAGTTACTCTTGCAATAAACGCCGCTCTTTTGCGCGATTTAGCTAGTACTTTTGAAAATGACGTGGTGGAGCTAAATTTTGACCCTGAATTTCCTTCAAAAGCTATTTTTGTGAGCGGGAAAATTAGTAGCGGGCTTATTATGCCAGTAAATCAATAATTTAAAAAAAACTATGAAAAACGAAATTATAATCAAAAAAGAAATCCAGCCGCGAATCCATGTCAAAACCTTGGAAGGCGAGCTAATCTTTGGCTCTTTGAACATCGGCAGGCTTCTTAAAACGGATCAGGAGAATGTTTATTTAATGGCGGACGGCGTACCAGTAACTTGTGATAGAGAAATGCTTGCTCGAATCAACAAAAGATTAAATTTTTTAGGATTAAATTTTTCAAATTGGGGGAAATAAATCATGAAAATTTTTAGAATAAAAAAATTAAATGCTGATGAAAATAAATTTGATGTATTTGAACGAAGTGGCTACACAGCAGTTCTACATCATGAAAAATATGTAAACACTCTTTTCCCTTCGGAAAAAGACGATAAAATTTGGCATGCCCATCAGTTTTTTGTTAAAAAAAGTGAGAAGTTAATTTTTTTGCAAGAAACTCAAGATTTTGTAGAAGTAGCCAATTTAATTTAATAAAATCATGATAAAAGAATTTTACGTAATTCAAAAGTTTCAAAAAATTAATGAGGCTTTGGATCTAAATTTAGAGTTGCTGGAGTTAAAAATAGAGAAAGAAATGCAGCACCCAAAAATTGGAGAATTGCACATCATAACTAAGCGGGAAGCGGGAAGCGGCGGTTATAACATAGTGCAGTCTTTTGAAGATTTTAAGGAATTTAATATTTTTTTGGAAAACTTTCAAAAAGAACTTAATAAATTTGCAAAATACACAATTAACCCAGAATTATTTTAATTTAAAAAAGGAAACTATGAACGAAAAACAATTTACACCCGCAGAAATTTACGAAAAAATGATTGCCGAAAATCTAGGCTTCCCTGAAATGGCGGCAATGATTGAACCGCCAATCAGTCATCAAGGCTTGCGCTATCATATTGAGCTTTATTGCAAAGAATCTAATAAGCCAATGCCTGCCAGTGCAAAAAGAGGCAGAAAACCAGCTTTTAAAACTTTTACAATTAAGGAGTAAAAATGAAAATATTTACACAAGAAGAATTTGACGCGTTGCCTTTGAATAAATTTGGCGGGCGACTTGTCCCCGCCTTTTCTGATCTTAGCCTAATAAAAAGTTTCGGCGAGGGTTGCAGTTTTGGCAAGTTTTGCAGTTTTGGTGAGTATTGCAGTTTTGGTGAGTATTGCAGTTTTGGTGAGTATTGCAGTTTTGGCAAGTTTTGCAGTTTTGGTGAGTATTGCAGTTTCGGCGAGGGTTGCAGCTTTGGCGAGAATTGCAGTTTTGGTGAGTATTGCAGTTTTGGTGAAAGTTGTAGATTTGGTCAGGGTTGCAAGTTAATTGGCTTAAAAATTATAAATTATAAAGCAGTTGATAGAATCGGTAATTCTAAGCAAAAGCTATATTGCTGGAACCTTGAAAACAATTTATATTTTCGAGCTGGTTGTTTTTTTGGGAAAAAAGATGAGCTTTTAGAAAAAGTGGAAAAAGAATATGGAGCCGACTCGGAATATCATTTAGCTGTCGATTTTTTAGAAAAATTAATAACTTTTAAAGTTAAGGAGTAAAAATGAAAACAACATCTTACGAAATTTCTAAGCAGCTTGCAGAAGCGGGCTTTATAACAAACGAAGAAAATCAAATTTGGAATTACAAAGATCAAGAAAGATGGAGCGTGCCAGCTTTTGATTTAGAAACTATTTTAGAGGCTTTGCCTAATTTTATTGCAAATGGCAACGGAACTGAAAATTGGCTGGTTGTCGATGTTGCTTTTGGTGAAATTCATTATGAGACTGCGTCTTTAGGCGATTGTGAAAGTGACGCTTTGTTTATAACAACAACAAGAAACAACGAATCATTAGCAGACACCGCCGCCAGACTTCTAATTTTATTGCACGAGAAAGGTTTAATCAATTTTAACGAGGAAAAACAATGAAAAAACCAACACCAAGAAATCAATCAACAAATCAATTTTAAATCATGAAAACTTTAAACAAAAAAGAAATCATTGAATCTTGCAAAAGAATCGGTGTTGCGGAAACGGCTAAGAAAATCGGCATTAGTGCATCTTGGCTTTATAAGCAAATCAAAGGCATAAACGTTTGCGGACGCAAGAGAAGTGGACGCAAGAAATATAAAATAAATTTAATTTAAAAATGAAACCTTACAAATCCGAAGCCCAAGAGCTTCAAGAACGACTTGATCTTGTCAAAAAAATCATCATTTTACCGCTTGCAATTTCTTTAATTTTTAGTCTAACCCTTTATTTAATCAAATTTTTTTAAAATATGTTCACTTTAAAAGAAAAATTTATTCTGGCAATTATAACTATTTTTTTTGTCGGAATAACATTTTTAACGCATTATTACTTTGAAACCAAGGAAAAACATTCGCGTTATAAATTTTTTGAAAATTCAGTAAAACAAGAGCTTGATTTGTAATTTTTAGGCAGTAGTTTAAAAATGTCCGAGACTGCGTAGCGGGGGCGGACAACACGCTTCTAAAAGGGAAGTGTGCCTTGGTTATTCTAAGGCTAAAAGAATTGACTAGCGACCTCCCTCGGCTTAAATGTGCATGATAGAGCTAGGACAAAACCTTGTTGCAACGGGGTTAGTCGGTTGGTGGGTAGTCTTAAGCAACGCCCACCAATTTCGTTTATAGATTTCTTTGATTTCCTATACATATCTAAAAAATGTGTATAGAAAAGCGCAGAAATGCGTGAGCTTTCTGACAAATATTCCCTGCCGCAAGGTGGACAAGTGAAATAACAGTTCAAGCTAGAGAGGGAAACGCAGAGGGCAAGTTTTGGCGGGGATTCCATCGGTTTCTTCGTGATGTGCAGTTCGCCCGAAAGGGAATATGAGGTGCGGGGCTAAAACAAATAGCTAGTAATAGCGGGAAAACTGAAAAATTAGGCTTTCTTAAATTCCGAAAGGACAAGCCCCGCACGCAAAGGCGGGGAGTAAATAGCGGTCTTGGGTAGAGTCGCCCTCATGAAGCGATTTAGGTAATTCCTCTCGGCTAGTTCGATTCTAGCAACCGCTACCAAAATTAGATAGTGCCTCCGAACGAACCCGAAAGGATCGCACCAGCGGGGGACAAGTTAAGGCTAAGAGTGAAAAACCTTGCTAGCAAGGGTGAAGTAGCATGAGTGAACGGATCCAAAGTTTGCAGCGCGACCAAAAACCTAGCCTAGGTAGAGATGGGGGCAAGTCAGCACGGCTAAAGATTAGTGCAGAACTTACACAAGCGTAAATCAAAGAAGAAAGCTTTATCGTAGCTGCTGTAAGAAGCCTTGAGGATGAAGAATTTACTTCAATGTAGCTGACAGCTCGGAATAGTACGGCAACCTCGGCACGAGGAAAGATAAGTGTAAGAATATTTGACAGCATAGTATGAAGAGCGGAGTCCAATCAGGCTTTTACTAGTAAAAAGACCTAATGCTATGTTGAGCAAGTCAAACCTTGAAAGGGGTAAGTTAGCCTTCTGTAAAAAGGCAATTTTCTCTTGATTCTTAGAAATAGGAGTTGAGAGTGGTGAAAGAAATTAAGAAGTAGGGGACGACTTTTTAATTTACAATTTTTTTATGGTCTGCGGTAGTCCCCTGTCGCAGATCGCCAAACTACAAGGGGACAGTATGCAAGACGATCAAGGAAATCTTTTAAGATTATCGCACAGAATACTAGATGAAGAAATAAAATTGATGAATAAAGCCTTGCGCGCTGTTTGCGGGGTTCAATTAATTTATGCAAAAGACAAGATTGCACTGGTTCGAGAATACTCACGAAATAGAAAAAAAATTATCAGACTAGCTGAATACATTACTGGCAAAAAATTATCAGAAATAAATTTTGAAGAAAACCAACTTGACCAGTTAAAAGTTAGAATAATTCTTAGAAAATATTTTGCTAAAATTATTTTCAAAATAGCTTTTCCACGTTTTCTTGATTTAATTAATTTAATCAAAAACTTTTTAGCTTTTACAAAATAATCTCTTGACTGATTAAATTTAGCTCTTAAATTCTCATTCTCACTTTCATTTTAATTAAATTTAATATTTAACATGGCAATCATAATTTCAAAAAAAGAATTGGAAAAGTTATACAACGAAAATCCAAACAAAGTTGTTTGTGAGCAACTTAAAATTACAAATTCAACTCTTACAAAATATCTTCGACAATATGGCATAGAATTGAAGGGAAGTGGAAATGGAAAATCTAATCATAGATCAAAATTAATTATATCATAACCATGTTGGAAATAAATCTTTTTACACATAAACCTAAAGAAAAAATAAATTTCCAGATCAGATGGCTTGAACCATATATGGATTTACCTGCGGCAAAAGTAGGAGCTTTATTTGAATGCTGTCTCTCTTATGCTTTTCATGGAAAGATGACCAACCTGCCTGAAGATTTGGCATTAGTTTTTAAAGGAATTAAATATCAGATTGATGAAGATTTAGAGAATGATAAGGGAAATGTCTATATTGTAAGATTTTTTAATGAATCTGAATCTTTTATAAAAGTTGGAGTATCGTCAAATATTTCAAAAAGACTCAATTCTATAAAATCTAATTATTATGATTTTAAATTAATTAGAATTTATAAAACTCCTGAACAAAAGGATGCTTTTAAGGTCGAAAATAAAATTCATAGAGCTTTGTCGGGGTACTCTTATTATCCGACAAGAAATTTCGGTGGTCAATACGAATGCTTCAAAATTATCGAAAGCGACTTAATTGATAAATTAGATAATCTTTTAAAAGAGGATTATAATGAGCAAATATAAACCTCTTTATTCATCAATTTGGACAGACAACCAATTTGAAAACTATTCGCCAGAAAAGAAGCTGGTTTATATTTTCTTGCTGACCAACCAATACGTTGAGAAAAGCGGTATCTACAAGGTATCTGTAAGGCAGATAGCTTTTAATACTTCTCTCACTAATGATCTCATTAATCAGATCATCAATGAACTCATTAATGAAGGTAAAATTCAGTATGATTTTAAGGAAGGAGTTATTTTCATTAAGAACCTTTTTAAATATCAAAAAGGCATGATTAAGAATGAAAATATTCTTCTTCTTACCATCAAAAGAAATTATGAATTGGTTAAGACTGAATTTTGGAATGAGTTCTTTGATAGATATTCTAAAGATTCTCTAGCTAGTAAAATCAATGACTTGCTCATTGATGGCTCATTGATGGCTCATCAATTATATATAAATAACAATAATAATAAAGATAAAAATATTAATAAAGGGGGTATGGGGGAAAAGCCAGAAACTGTAAAAACTCCTAAAAGATTTTCTTCCCCAACCCCTAATCCTTTAACCGAGGATTTCCAAAAATTCTGGGAAGATTATACTCCAGTGAAAGTTTCAGATGGAAGAGTTGTTGCTAAGGGAAGTCGCAAGTTAGCCATGATGGCATACGAAAGAGCAAGAAAAAAGCACGGCGCAGAAAAGATTTACGAAGGCGCGGCTAAATATTTAGTGAATTGCTATGAAAACAACCGCCTAAGCTGCCAAGCAGTCGTATTTTTAAACCAAGAGAGATTTTTAGATGATTATCAACAAACTAACCTAGAGGTAAAAAAACATGACTAGATCCGCGTTAGATATTATCAAGGGCGTAGAAAAAAGGAGTTCGGTAACGCCCTATGAAGAAATTGACATCTGGGGAGCAGTAGAAATGAATATTGATAATTTTTGCGAATCACAAGTTGATTTCTGTCAAAAAGCAAAAGAAGAGGGTTGGTTAGGCTATCGGATAGCTAAAAATCATCTTGGGCTTCTTGGTTATCTTAGAAATGGCTTTGCTATTCAACTTAAAATTTTAAATCAATACGATATTGCTTTGCCGATTTGGAATAATGAGTTTGTAGGTTTTTTTCGTTCGGACTGGTTTAAAAATACCACGTCAGAAAACGGATTTGTTAAACCGATTTACAAGAAAGAGCATTTTGATTTAATCAAGAAATTTAAGCTTTAAGACAATCAATTAACAATAACAAAGCAGTAAAAAATGGAAAACTGGCAACCAATTAAGACAGCTCCGACTGATGGAACCGAAATACTAGTTTATTGTAAGCCTTGGAAAAATTCCAAAGGTTTATGCGGTGGCGGAATTTCACAAGCTTACTACCGAGGTTTTGTAAATGATGCGAAAACGCCGTGGTGGACTAAAGTGAATCCTCGCGCAGTATACCCAACTCGCTGGATGCCATTACCAAAATTAATAACAAATAAGGAGTAAGAAATGAGTATTTACATTTGCACAATCTGCGAACAACAAAAAGACAGCGATTTTAACTGCGCTGAATTAGACGGCAAAGAATGCTGCGAGGAATGTTTTGGAGAGCATGAGCCAAATGAAGAAACCCAACAAGCTTTTAACGAAGACTTAACTAAGGCAACAAGGTTTAGTTCTGTGGAAGAGCTTTTTAATAACTTAATGAGCAAATAATATGATCTACTTTTTAATTACGAGCCTTATTCTTAACCTTATTTTTATAAACTCAATTTGTTTGCTGCTTCTTAGGTGGAGATATGCTACTAAAGCGTGGGAAAAACGTTGTGATGAAGTATTGGAATTTTGTGACAAAATGATGAAAAATAAGAGGTAACATGAAAGATATAATATTGATAATATTAGCAATGTTTTTATTCATTTCTTTTTTAGCTGGCGCAGCTTTTTCACAAAAAGATAGATGTAATTATACATCCATTCTTTCAAGGGTAAATTTGGCTTTTGTTGCTGGTTGTGAGTTGACAAGACCAAGATTTGAACCGTATAAACCTAATCAAAATCAAACGGATTTATACACTTTAAGGTTGACAGCAAATTTTAGTTAGTCTAAAATCTTTTTTAGATTTTAACTAACCAAAAACTGTTATGAATATTTTAGAGTTAATAAATAAATTTCCAACACAAGAGTCCTGCATTAAACATTTAGAAAATGTTAGGTGGGGCGATAAAGTAAAATGTGTTTATTGTGAAAGTGAAAACACTAACTCACTAAAAGCAGAACTTCGCCACCATTGCAACGGTTGCCGCAAGTCTTTTAGTGTTATTGTTGGCACAATCTTTCACCACACGCACATTGATTTACAAAAATGGTTTTTAGTTATGTCTTTAATGTTAAACGCAAGAAAAGGAGCATCAAGTTGTCAAATAGCAAGAGACTTAGGAATGAGACAGCCAACAGTTTGGTCAATGATGTTGAGAATCAGAAAAGCGATGAAAGGAAGCCAAGCAGAGCTTTTAAATGGAATAGTTGAGATGGATGAAACCTATATTGGCGGTAAGCCAAGGAAAAGAAACAATGATAAGGATGATGATGGCAATTTGCCAACAATTAAAAGAGGTCGTGGCACTAAAAAAGAGTGTGTAGTTGGTATGATTGAGCGAGGCGGAAAAGTCAAAACAATCATTCAGAAACGCTTAAAATTTGTGGACTTGAGAGGAATTGTAAAGAATAATGTCGATGTTTTAAATAGCGTTTTAATGACTGATGATTTTAAGGGTTATAAACCAATGAAAGGCTTTATCCCGCATCACACAGTCAATCATAGCAAGAAGCAATATGTTAATGGCATTATCCACACCAATACAATTGAAAGCTTCTGGGCTATAGTTAAAAGAGGAATGATGGGGCAATTTCATTGGGTTAGTAAGAAATATTTAGAAAAATATATGGACGAATTTTGCTGGAGATTTAATAATAAAGAAAATCCAGCAATGTTTAATCAACTATTAATTAATACAGTTAGATAATGGAATATAGAGAGTTTATATTGGAAAAATATAGAGCCGTAAATCAACCTATAACTATCAAGGTTGATGAGAATAAACTATTTTGTATAATAGGTGAAAATGAGTGCGGAAAAAGCACTATATTGCAGGGAATTTATGCCTTTGATTATTCCAATGATGCTATGACCCAAGGGGTGCATTTAAAAGATGTTGGAAATTTGTATAACATTGGAGACAACAATATAGCAAAAATAAAAGCAATAATAAACATCGCTAATTCCAAATCACAAATTAATGAAATAATAAAGAGATTCAATCCTAATGCAGAAGGGATTGATTTAGATTTATTGACTATAACTAGAACAATTAATGGCAAAACTTTTTACTCAATTCAAGAACTACAAAATGAAACAGAAGAAGTGCAAAATTCTGTTTCTAAAGAAATTATTAACCATCTACCAAAGATTATCTATTTTGATGATTTTACAGACCCATTGCCCAACAAAATAAATTTGAAAGATGAGCAATTTAGAACTTGGATTAATGTAGTTGATTTATTGATACAAAGCATTGATAACGACGCTAAATTAACAATACAAAGTTTGCTTGATAGTAATAGTAGCGATAATTTGGTAAAATCAATTTGTGCCTCTATGTCAAAAAAGCTAAATATTACTATAGTTGAACAATGGAAAGAAATAAGATTAGAAAAAGACGGCGTTAATTTTAAAATAGAAGTAGAATTTGATAGAAGTAAGAACACCTTAGAATTTAAGCTAATTGAGAAAGTTAATGACCAAGATGACAGATATTTTGATATAAGACAAAGAAGCAAAGGATTTTATTGGTTTTTCAATTTTGTAATGAGAACGGAGTTTAATCCAAAAGGTAGTTTTGGAAATGAAAAGGGGGTAATTTTCTTATTTGATGAGCCAGGGGCTTATCTACACGTTTCTATGCAAAATAGTTTATGTAAAAAACTAAAACTATTATCTAACAAAAATGTAGTTGTGTATTGCACTCATTCCCCAGAATTAATAGATTATGAGACTATAGATAAAACTTGGATATGCTATAGGGATATGTCTAATAAAGGTAATATTCTGTTAAAAATGGCAGAAGATTTTTATCAATTGGAAAAATTAGATAAAAATAGAAAGCAAATAATAATTGAGCCATTAATAAATAAATCAATCATACACGATCTTTATAATTTAAAAGAAGACAAGGATGAGAAATTTAAAGGAACTAAAGAAATTCTTAAAAAAGCAGGAAGTGTCTTATATGATGAACTTAAGGATATTGCGACTACTACAGCCGCAAAAACAATAAAAGAGTTCAGTAAATCCTAATCACATTTAAATATGAATATTTTAGAAAAAATTACAGATGAATCTCATAGAAAGATTTATTTAAAATATGCTTCTATACCACCACCTTTTGATGTTGTGGGTTTTGGTTTAGAGCTCGGATTAGAAATTAAAGAAAGTGGCGAATTGCCTAATAAAATTAGTGGCTTTATCAAACAAATAGAAAATGGTAAAATATCAATTTGTGTTAATAAATCACACGCTCCAAACAGGAAGAGATTTACAGTTGCTCACGAATTGGGACACTATTTTTTGCATAGAGATAGATTAGCCGTTGGTATTATAGATGGAATATTAAATAGAGAACAAGGAACAACCGATCCAATAGAATATGAAGCAAATGACTTTGGTGCAAATTTATTGATGCCAGAAGAGTTATTTACTCAACTATGGAAACAGAAAGATAGCTCAATTAGTGATATGGCGTTAATATTTCAAGTATCGGAAAGTGCGATAATTACTAGGGCTAAATTTTTAAATTTAGCACAAGATTATTCAGGTTATTTTGCTTAAGAATATGACAAAAGAAAACTTAGATAAAACAATTCTAGCTCAGAATAATATTGGTATTGATCCGAATAACCTTAATAATTTGATAAAAAATGCGAATGATTTACAAGAAGTCTTAAGACCTCATATTGTTTGGGATAATAAAATAGGAATTTGGCTAAATATTCTTAATAAGGTTTTTCCAATTCTCCAGAAATATACTGTGATTATTCTCTCTATCTGGTATGCCATAACTCACATAATTCTATCTGATACAACTCAAAAAATATTAGATTTTATAATAACAAAAGTAAGTGATGTTTGGATGTTGCTAATTATTTGCTCTACTTTGGTTTCGTTGTCCTTTGTAAAAAGGAAATATAAATAATTTCCTTGATTTTTATTCAATCAACCTTAAAGTGTATAAATCCGAAAATGAAAATATTTCTTAAGCTTAAAATGTACAAGCAATTTGATTTGGCGGTATTAGCAATGTTGGAGGTTTTGGAAAATGACTAAATCATTACAAGAAATACAGCAAGAGAACCGAGGGTTGATAATGCAGATTGTGCATGGTTGTGATTTTGATAAAAAAGCAGGCTACGAATTATTTACACATAAACGGAGTTAATTGGAACTTAAACAAAGAAACCCTTCAAGAACAAACCGAAGAAACACAAAGAAATATTAATCAACTTTTAAAACACAAACATGAAAACAGAAATTAAATTATACCCCCTTTTCAGAGTAATCGAACGCACTAAAGAAGGTGATGAACTCGAACACTTTTCTTCTTACAATTCGACACCTGCGAAGGAGAAATTGGAATGCTTGAAACAGGAGTTTCCGACAAGAGAATATTATATTTACATCCATGCAAGGTAATTATGTTAAATATTCACGAGAAATACGCAGAAATTATAAAAATAAGCAATCAACTTAAGGAAAAAGAACTTAGAGAAAAAGCAGATAGAGAGTTTGCTCAATCTATTATTATAGCGGAGGCGGAGATTGTTATGACAAAAGAAAGTCTTGCTGATGCAATTTTGGGCTGCCAATTCAAGAAAAAAACTGGCAATCGAGATTTTAAAGTTACTACAGCCTCTAGGCTAGATTAATGTCAAGAGATTTATTTGCTACGGCAGCAAAAATAATTGTTGCAAGTAAAAATTAAATCTTTTTAATGCGGTAACAATATTAATTAAATCATTATTTTTATGATAACTATTAAAACTTACGATTGGGGCGATTTTGAAGGTGCTGATTTAAAACAAGCAAAAAACAAATTTGTCAACGCGATTGTCAATTCAACTTCTAATCCTGATATTTCAATTAAAATTGACGAAATTGATTACCATGGAGATTTATTGGCAGCTTGTTTTGTCAAAAACATTGCAATAGATATTGAGTATGAGGTTAAAAAATGGTACAAAACGGCGGAAATTGAAAGCGAAGGATTAAGACGCGCTCAACAAGAATCAATGGAGGGGTAAATGCAAAGAGAAATAGAATTTAGAGCTTGGGATATTCAGGAACAAAGAATGATTCAAAGTTACGCTCACAAGGGAACAAATGGCAGGCTTTATATTGTCTCTCAAGCTGATGATGCAGAAAGAATCGAGCTAATGCAATTCACTGGTTTGCTTGATAAAAACGGCAAGAAGATTTTTGAAGGTGATGTTTTAAAAATTTATTTTGAAGGCAACGGAAGATCATATTTAAAGGAAGTAAAGTGGTTAAACGATGCTATTAACAAGGGCAGATGGGACGCTTTAGATAATTGTGCTTTTACTTCTTGCGAAGTTGTCGGAAATATTTTTGAAAATCCTGAGCTTTTAGCGGAAATTAATAATAATTAAAAAGGTAAAATATGGCAAAAATATATAATGCTGATGAAGAGCGTCTGCGGGTAAGAGAGGCATTTAAAAAAATGCCAAAAGAGCCAGCAATTATTTATACGAAAGAACAAGTTAAAAATTTACCTCAATTGCTTTTGTCTTTGCAAAGCGGAATCCAAACTCCATTTCCGATTAGTAACAATAAATTAATTATGTTGTTTCTTCACAAAAATGGAGATCTTACTGATATTTTCTGGGACTTAACCAAAGAAAACCTTGAAGAGCAAAGCGAAGAAACACAAAGAGCAATTAGTATTTGTTTTGATACAAATTAGAAATTAATAATAATTAAAAAGGTAAAATATGACAAAACAATTAGAAATAACACCAGAAATACACCAAGCTTGGATTGATGTTGAAAAACAAATAGCAAATTTTTATGTAGACAATCATGCGGCGGTAACTTCTCGTCATCATATTGGCAATGCAATAGTAATTTATCATAATCATATTGGCAATGCAATTTATGGTGAGAATTTAGATCAAGTAAAAACTTTTATTTACGAAAACTCTAATTTTGACATAGAAATTAAAGATTTAGACCATTTGGATGTTTTATGAACGACAACGATTCACAAGAATATTATTACTATTGGGCAAGTTTAAATAACAAATAGGTAAAACATATGATAAATATAGCAAAAGCGTTTATTGCAGCGCAAAAGGAAATGGGCAATGCAATCAAAGACAGTAAAAATCCGTTTTTTAAGTCCGCTTACGCTGACCTTAATTCGGTTCGTGAAGCTTGCATTCCAGCATTAAATGCCAATGGAATTGCAGTATTGCAACCAATAGTTCAAATTGATGGCAAAAATTTTGTTAAAACACTTCTTTTGCATGAAAGCGGCGAATCAATAGAAGGTTTGACAGAAATTCTTTTTGCTAAACAGAATGATCCGCAAGCCCAAGGTTCAGGAATTACTTACGCTAGACGTTATGGCTTGCAATCTTTGGTAAATATTGGTGCAGAAGATGATGACGGCAATAAAGCAGCAGAAAAGCCAAAAGAAGCAAAAAAAGAATCAACTAAAAACGCTTTTGGTCTTTCTAAAAATGGTGATTTAGCTTCTGGTGCAGATATGACTGAAACTCTTGAGAATGAAAATAAGGAGCTAGTTAAGCGACTTACCGCTAGAATCAATCAAATGGGAAGTGCGGCAGAGTTACAAGGCTGGCTAGAAGAAAAGGCTGTCAAAACAGCTTATGCCAAACTTGATAAATATTTTTCAGAGGGTTTTGCTGAAGTTAAAAAAACCGAATTATCTAAGTTTCAAGAATTAGATCCTAATGATTAGGAAATATTAAAACAAATTAAGGGGGAGTAGATGAGTGATACAACTGATGATATGGAACACGGCGCGGGAATGTATGAAGACTATATGGAAGACGAGGAAGAGTTTGAATTTAATTTTAATTCAATGTTTTTCTGGCAATCTCAGTCTGGCACAAAGCGCATTTACGATATGGATGATCAGCATCTTCAAAACTGTATAAGAAAAATTGAGAGCGGCTCAATCCGTTTAAAAGATTTTAGCAGTTACCTACTAATGAAAAATGTTTTATTGGAAAGGAAAATTGCAAAAATTGAAAAATTACTTGTTGGAAAAAATGAAATATTAAAACAAATTAAGGGGGAGTAGATGAAAAATTTCTTAAAAAGATTATGGCAATGTAAATATCTTTTAATTGCTTTTGCAGTGTTTTTATATCAAGACAATAAGATTGACCAAATTTTTATTGCTATTTTTATAATTGGTTTTGCACTTGAAATAACAATGCAAGATTTGTTTGAAAAATATCTTGGAAAACAAAACAAAAATTAATGAGGGGGTAGATGATTTATTTTTATGCAATTTTATTAATAGCTAATACTTGCAGTGGCGTGATTGCTTTTATTGCTGCGGATTATGAACTTGCACAACATAACGAGATTGTGGGGCTTTTGATTTTAATCTTAATCACCTTAGAAGCTAAGGAAAATGAATGAAAATTCCTTTCCTACAATCCAACAAACAAAACTGGTCTAAATTGCAGGTTGAGCTTTCTGACGCAATTATGAAATATCTTGCTGGTGGGAAGGATTTCGAGGTTAGCTTTGACTTAATCAAAGAGAGTAAAACAAATAAGCAATTGCGCGGAATTTATCGCCTGATCCGTTTATTTGCTCTGAGACTAATCGAGAAGCAAGGAAACTTTATCAGCGAGGACACGGCTAAGGAGCTTTTTAAATATCAGTTTGGAATAACCCGCTTGGCTAATTACGATGAGGCTTTTAGAGAAGCTTTGAAGATGAGAAGGGAGAAAGAACTTTTAGGGCAGAAAATGCTTTTAAAAGATTTTAACTTTCTTGTCGAACAACTTCAACAAACTTTTGAAGTTCCTAAATCTTTTACTCTTTTAACTAAAGAGGAAGGCATGGAGCTTTTAAAGAAGGTACAAGACGAGTTTGTGATAAATAGAGGCTGGCATGAGATGGTTCTTTTGACAGACGAGGAAAGAGCGTTTAATGAATATTTTAAAATTAAGGAGTAACAAATGTTTAATAAAAAACTAAAACAAGAATTATTAGAATACAAAAAGCTTTATTCTCAAAAGAATGTAGAGATTACAGAGCTTCGAAATAAACTATCCGAAAAAGAAAGAGAAATAAAAAGGCTTGAGGAATTTAATAAAAAGATAGATGCAAAAATTGAAGAATTATGCAAACCTAAGATTAATGATTTTTGCTTATCTATAATTGATTCTGGGAGAGTAGTATCTACTGGAGTATTTGAATCAAGCATTAATGTCTTAAATAAATCTTATAAAGACCTTGAAGAGCTTTTTGAATCTCAAGCAAAAGAATTAAGTTATCTAAGAGAAAGAGATGAGGATAATAAAAAGATTCTATTTTTGTCAGCAAAAGTGGAGCAATTACTTAATAAATTAAACAAAAAGTAGGAACAAAATGGCAGTAAATAAAGTAATTTTAATCGGTAATGTAGGTCAAGATCCAGAAATAAAATCAACTCAAGATGGCAAAAAGATTGCTAATTTCTCGATTGGAATTTCTGAATCTTGGAAGGACAAACATTCAGGCGAACGAAAAAGCAAAACAGAATGGGTAAATATTGCTGCTTTTGGAAATATTGTTTCAGTAATTGAAAATTATGTTAAAAAAGGATCAAAGGTTTATGTAGAGGGAGCTTTGCAAACAACTAACTATGTCGATGCGAATGGAGTAAAGAAATTTGCAACAAAGGTTGTTTTGCAGGGCTTTAATTCAACTATTCAATTGTTGGATGGCAAAAAGGATGGTGAAGTTTCGCAACATGCAATTGATAAAGGCAATGGTTATGCGCCAGAGTCTAATCATGTTGAAGAAGAGCAAGATTCCGAAATTCCTTTTTAAAACGGTATTCATCATTGACAAATAAAGCCTCTAGGTATGAAATCAGTTTTTAACCAAAAAGGACTTCTATGAAAAAATGCTTTAAATGTAATGAAATAAAATCTCTAATATCTTTCTACAAACATCCTCAAATGCCAGATGGTTACGTTAATAAATGTAAGGAATGTAATAAAAAAGATGTCAGGGAGAATAGGTCTGCTAAACTAGATCATTATAGATCTTATGATAAAATTAGGGGGAATCGTCAGACTCCTGAATATCGAGAAAAATGGAGAAAGGAGAATTTGGCAAAGTATCAAGCGAAAGTTTTGATGTCTAACTTGCTTAGGTCGAAAAAAATTACCAGAGGTTCTTGCGAGGAATGTGGCACTAATGAAAGTGTCCATGCCCATCACGACGATTATCTAAAGCCTTTTGATGTTAGGTGGCTATGTGCCGCTCACCATTCTCAATGGCATAAGATTAACGGAGAAGGGAAGAATGGAAAGGTAAATCTAAAAGATTTTGATATTAAAAGTATTAATGATTTTTATGGAGTTAATCCACCTTTCTAGAGCCTGTAGGCTTTAGAGCCTAAACCCTTGGATTAACCCTAAGATTGAGACTAATCTAGGGTTTTTCTCAGGGTTTATTAATTGAACAAATTAAACATGAAAACCGAATATTACAAAGACAGCCTTAATCGCAAAATCATTGTTCATTATTTCAATGGCAATGCCCAAGTCGAAGTCGAGGGTAAGAATGTTAAACAAGTTCTTACTCTTGCTCGGCTTGATATAAAAAAGAATAGCGAAGGATGGAAATTAATTGATGGGGATAAATAAGTGGATTATAAGCAAGAGCTAGAAGCATTGATAAAAATGCACAATCTGCTTAAAAAGCTTGACGACGCTGCTTATTCTAGAAGCATGAAAGATTTGGTTAAAACTATTAAATGGAAATTGAGGAGGAGTAAATATGAAGATAACAATAGAGGATGAGGCTAACAATCAGAAAATAATGATTGAAAGAGAAGCAATTAATTTGGAAGAAATGGTTGCAATGCTTGAAGACGCATTACGCGGATCAGGATTTAAATTTAAAGGACATTTGGAGATTGTGGAAGATGAATCCTAGAGTTTTTTGTAAAACAGAAATAAAAAATGGCAAAGAAATTATTGGCTACATTCAACTGGTAAAATATCAAGCCAAGGGTGGACTTCCTCATATTGAATATTCACTTATTGAAAATTACTGGAATCAAAAAATAATGTCTGCTGAATTGCCAAAGTTTCTTAAAAAATGTAAAAAACTAGAAATACCGAGATTGATAGCAATGGTTGAACATAATAACAAGGCTTCAATTAAACTTCTTGAAAAAAACAGCTTTATTAAAATTGCGACTCTTGATGATAAGCTCGTATATGTGTTAGCTCAAGATTTAATGTTAGAAATTGCGAAACTTAATAAGAACGCGCTTAAAAGTATAAAGGGGTTTGCCAATGGCAATTAAAAAACAGAAATTTATTGATTTAAAAGAGCTTGACAATTTAGTGCCGAAAGAATGGCGCGACAGAATCAACCTTCTTTTTAATAAAGATATTCCAAAAATTCCAAGTAATGCAGATGAGTTAATTATTTATCGCGCGGCGCAAGTTAATGAAAGCGAAATACAACAGAGTTTCCACGAGCAATCAAACACCTTTGCCCGAGAATTAAAAGCGCAAAATAAATTTAATGAACTTGAGTTTGTACAGATAGATAATGGAGACACAGCGGGTGGCAAACTTACTGAAATTCAGCGGATGACTTTATATAAAAGAAAAAGAGCCGAAGGAAGTAAAAAAGGATTTCCCGATGTTATGATTCCTTTCTATTCTGCAAAGCTTAATTATCGCGATGTTTTTTATTGCGAAATTAAGAAGATTGCTGCACCAAGCGGGATTCATTTAACACAAGAGCAATTAAATTGGTTTTAAAA
>Ga0209668_10000081_pt1 | contig 37627 bp, 41 predicted proteins | sample FrelakmetPLP11PL_FD_187150 | JGI IMG/M metagenome (GOLD analysis project Ga0209668, IMG submission 187150) | Freshwater lake sediment microbial communities from the University of Notre Dame, USA, for methane emissions studies - PLP11 PL (SPAdes)... | ecosystem: Environmental > Aquatic >...
TAGCTCAGACTGTAATTGTTCATCAAGTTCTAGCTCAGACTGTAATTGTTCATCAAGTTCTAGCTCAGACTGTAATTGTTCATCAAGTTCTAGCTCAGACTGTAATTGTTCATCAAGTTCTAGCTCAGACTGTAATTGTTCATCAAGTTCTAGCTCAAGTAGATTACATAAATGTGCTGGATACACATTAGTTGGGCCAGTCGGACCCACCGGACCAACAGGTGATAATGGTTCAATTGGCCCAACAGGACAAACAGGTCAAACAGGTCCAACAGGTCAAACAGGGCCAACAGGCCCAACAGGACAAACAGGGCCAACAGGCCCAACAGGACAAACAGGTCCAACAGGTCAAACAGGTCCAACAGGTCAAACAGGTCAAACAGGTCAAACAGGACCAACAGGTCAAACAGGTCCAACAGGTAATTTTGAATGTGTCGACGAAGTATATTGTATGGATTCATCAGATACGCTAGTTGTTCAACAAACAGAAGTAAATGGTTTTACATGTGATTTTGCACCAGATAATTGGAAACAAATGGCAGGAGATATGGTAGAACCTTCATCTTACATAACATTTGATCCAATTAATGCAAGTTGGGTTAAATTAACTGGCACTGATAATCCTAATAGTGAAAGCGAACCTACACAAATATGTATTCAAATTACTGCGAAATGCAATCAGACATTAAGTTTTGACTGGTATTATGATATGCAAGATCCAACTCTGGAAACAGATTCATTTGGATATTCAGTAAATGATGTTTTTGTCAACCTTACTAATGGTGCAAATGGTGAACCTGGTATAACCGGTTGTGATAATAAAACATATAATTATAATGGTAATGTATTAATAACAATGCAAGCTGGCGATTTATTGAGACTTTGCCTGATTAATAATTCTAATACTGATAGCTATCCATCATCAACACTTATTTGCAATTGGCATGTTGTATATGAAAAATGTAAATTTGTTGGTGTTCAATGTAAAAACTTGATACTACCATGTCTTGCACTTACACCAGAAATGTGGACAACACCATTACCACAATCAATGAATGAAGCCATTGATCGTTTGGCAATTGCATTATCAAGTTTACAAGATAATTTGAAGGAAGCTGGTGTTGATATTCCTAAAGTTTTGCCATAAAAAAATTGATTATTTAACAACTAGAATATTATTATATTATTAATATAATTATAATCATGGCTCAGGAAACTCTTTACAAATTTTGGTTTTCTCATGAAAATTTATGGTTTAATGCAACGCCTAATGATGATGCTATTATCACAAAAAAATTTAAACATCTTTTAAAAACTCCACCTAATGATATTTTAGAAAAAATAATTCTATATGATCAATTTGTCAGACACTTTTATAGAACAAAACAATATAAAGTTCAACAATATCTACCAATTGCATTGAAATTATCATTGGATCTTATTGATAATAATTTAGATCTAAAATATAATCCGCAAGAAAAGTGTTTTATTCTGCTTCCATTGAGACATACTTTTGAATTAAAATATGTCTCATTAGCCTTTGAAAAAATAAAAGAATATAGACACCAAGAAGATTCGAAATATTATATTCGGTTTTATAAAGCAACAATACTTTCCTTGTCAAAAATAAAAACTCATTTTATCATTCCAGAAGAAATTAATAATGAAATTACGAATGAAGAAATTTTTAAAACTCTTGATAATGACTGTATCAAAAATCTTTCTCAAATTATACCTTTTAATGAAAAATCACATCCAATTTATAAAGCATTTGATACGACCATAAGAAAAATCAAAGATCTCAAAGAAATTACATTATCATTGTCTGGAGGAGTTGATTCAATGGTTTCTAGTTTCATTCTTTACAATCTTTCCCACCAACAAAAAAAGTTTAAAATTATTGCCATATCTATTAATTATAATAACAGAGAAGATAACAAATATGAAATGGAATTTATTAAAAGGTGGTGTAAATTACTTAATATTACTCATTATATTAGACATATTACCGAATTACACCGTGATAGATCACATGACAGAGATTTATATGAAAAAATAACAAAGAAAATTAGATTTGATATGTATAAAAAATTTGGAAATCCAATAATTCTTGGCCACAATCAAGATGATTGTATTGAGAATATTTTTAATAATATTAAGAAAACAAGATCATATAATAATCTCAAAGGCATGACTGAATTTACTGAAGAAGATGATTGTGTTTTAGTAAGACCAATGCTAGATATCCAGAAAAAAGAAATTAAAGAATTTGCAAAAAAATATCATATACCTCATTTGCCAAATTCAACACCATCTTGGAGTGAACGAGGAAGAATCAGAGAAGAACTTGTACCATTTCTTAATAATTTTGACTCGTCTCTAATACCAGGATTTCTAAACTTAGCCACAAATACTTCTGAAATTTATACCATTTATGATAAATCGGTAACAAATAAATTTTTTGAATCAATTGATTTTTTAAATAATGATGTTAAAATTCAATTAAATGAAAATGCATCAGAGAAACGATATGGATTTTCGTTTTGGAAAGATATACTTGTAAAAATTTTTAAAAAAATAAATTTAAGACTTCCAACTAATAAATCAATTAATGCATTTTCAGACAGAATCAAAAAAAATAATTATGGGTTAATTAACTTTTCTAAAGAAATTGCTTTCAATTATACAAAAAATAATTTAATTTTAGTTTATACAAAAAATTTGTAAACCAAATATGTAAATATTATCACAGCAATAATTCGCTTAATATTAAAATTCATTGGTTTATTAAGTGCAAGACTATCATCTATATTTTTTCTGACTTTAAGTTTAACTGGCTGAGGTGGTGAAACAAAAATACATTCAATTGGTGAGATTTTGGTAATATATTCATCTGTCAATGTTTTAATTTGAAAATTACCAAATCCATCAGCATCATAATATTCTTGTTTTCTATAATAATTTCTAACACCAACACCTGAAATCACAGCTATTCTCTTAAATTTATGTTGATATGCAATAAATTCAGCCTTTCTCAATAATTTTTTTCCTAATCCCATATGTTGGGCACTTGGTTGATTATCATTTTGTTTATTAACAGGAACCACTGTCCCATAAACATGCAATTCTCTGATAAGAGCTGTGTCCTTTAATTCATTAAATACTATTTCAGTATTATCATTATTAGGAATTCTTAAACGAAGAAATCCAAAGACAATATTTCTGTCGAGACTCTCATAACTCAAATGAAATTCTTTTGATCCTGAAGAATTATATTCATAGGCAATAAGAATGGCTTTATCAATATCCGATTTTTGATTTTTAACTTCTCGACATCTAATACAAATACATTTCTGACCTCTCTTTTTCATTTCTGTATGGAGAATATCTCTTAAATCTTCGCGATAATTAGAATCATTAACATAAATCCCAGGAATATCCCTAACAAGTCTATTAATTCTGATCCATGGACGAATATTACTTTTGAATGCAATTAATAGTTCAAACAATGGGTTAGAAGGAATATCTTTATTCTTACCAATTGAAATTCTAATATTATCATATGTATTTTCTGTATATGATTTATATCTTCTATTATTAAATTTATTAAGACCATCTGGATTATTAACTGTATCATAATTTCTCTTTTCATTTTCATCCCATATGGCAATTTGAGTCCATGGAACAACAGAACAAGGATAAATTTTGATTTGATCAATCTGTAGGTCAAAACAATTCAAAATAAACTCGAACATTTCTTTATCCATTTTTGGTGTACTTCCTGGAAGATCAGGCATCAAATGAATATCAACCTTGAAACAGTTGTCTTTCAAAAGTTTAATGGCTCTAATAATATCCTTATAATAACAACCCCTATTTACATATTTAAGAACAATATCGTTTGTATGTTGAACACCAATTTGAACTCGTGTAACTCCAAATCTTCTAAATCTAATTAATTCATCTGGATTAATTTGATCTGGTCTTGTTTCTAATGTTAAGCCAATAATTCGACAAAGTGTTTTTTCATTGATTCTAATTTCTTCTTCAATAGATAACTTTTCTCTTCTATTTATCTTGAAATTTTTATCATAAAAAGTATTGGCTGCATAGTAAGTATCAAGAATAAATTCTTCTTGGTAGTCTTTTGGGTATGATGACCAAGTTCCACCAAGCACAAGCAATTCTACTTTATCAAAATAATGACCGTTAATAAGATATGTTAAGCCTCGATCTCTAAATTGACTAATAGCATCGAATCTATTTTGGTTAGCTCTGGCGACTGCTGGTTCGCGTTTAAGATACGAGCGTGCTTGACCAGGTTCTGATGGACAAAAAAAACAATCGAATTTGCAACTAAAATTTTTGTATTTTTTTGCCAATTCAATTGTTCTTTCTGGTTTGATAATTATATCACCTTTATGAATATCTCCCTCAATTTCAAGTCCATAATCCTCTTCAGCTGTTTTTGGCCATGGGCTGGTAACTAGGGTAACAACCATAACGCCACTGGTACTTCTCATATTTTTAGCCTTCATAAATTTTTCATAATGTTCATTTTTATTAATTTTTCCATCTTTAATCATCATCCTATAAACATAAAGAATTTTTATAGGACTAAGTGTAATATGGATAATCTTTTGTTGGGCTCTAATAAATTTCAAAAATTCATTTGTTGAATTAATTTCTGTTTTGAGCATTTTATGAATAACTGGTTCAATTACAATCGGATTTTCAATGAAATCTTTTGGAATTGGTATAATATCTTCAATCTCATCCGTATTTTCATTTACACAACTCATTGTGATTTTATTTCCAAATATTATTATTTGGAAATAACGATTTCTTATAATATAAATATCAATTTTTTATTACAATCTTACTACCATCTCTTTTAGTAATTTGTAATGCAACTTTCTCATTGTATCTTTTAACATGATTCATAAGAACGTTAATTGCTACTTCTTCGCCAAGTTTTAGACCTTCTTCACCATCAGATCTATAATGTACACCAGCAATGTTTCTTCCAAATGCAATATTACTTGCAAGTTTGTCTAATTCATTGTTTACTGTTAATTGATCAGGAATTGTATTTAGAGATGATCCATTTGCAACATATGATTGTGGAAGAATAAATGAACCATCATAAAACGCTTTAAGAATTGTTACACTTGCCCCAGCAATACAAGCATGTCCGGCCGGAAATGATGGATGAGTTGGACTTCCCTCTGGATAACATGAAGATAGAAGATAATTTCCATATTTAGAAAAAATTTTTGGAAGAATATTGCTCTGTAAAACATCATTATGAACACCATAATTTTTATTTTTTGACATTGCCCGATCTACCTCATATGCATAAACTTCTGGGCGAATACGCATAAATGATACTTTTTGAAGCCATGATGCGTGTAGTGCCAATCTTCCTGCTTTATGAATTAGATCTTGAATATCAGGTGGACCCATTGTGACAAATGGCGATTCATTTTTAATAGTTGTTCCATATGGACTCCCGGGATTTGTTGGTACTTTAAGACCTTGAAGAATCATATGTGCGTTATAATATGCCTGGCACATTGTGTCATTGTGAACATATTCAGCTAAATCTCTTGGTGTATTAATATATCTTTTTGCTATATCCATAGGTACACTAGTTTGTGTTACTGTTCCATTTTGACAAGAAAGATATGCAGTTTCAGTTTGAAGATAATCTGAGCCGGCTGGAGGAAAATTATATTCTTGTACCATTCGACAAACACCATACATAAAAGGCATTAGTAAAAATTGTGACACATAAGGTCCAGTCAAATCACCAACTGTATTTCCTCTAAAAAAATTTTTAGTTGTTACTGGTTTTGGTCCTCTAAAATCTGATAATTGATTTAGATCGGTTGTTGCATCAATAACTGCGGAAGTAGTATCAAAATCATTGAAATTAACATCTCGACACAGTTCCATTTCATAAAGTTCTACCATGTCACCAGCAAATTCGGCTGATGAAAATTCGGGGGAAGATCTAATTTTAAATGAAGAAATATTCATGTCACTTAATTCTGTGCTCATGAATGCCATTAAATTAGCAAGTTTCATTTTTGTAGATCCAAGTGTCATTTGATCGACATATTTTCTATTTCCTTTTTTAATTGCTTTTAATAATAATTCTATTTGGCTTTTATCAACAATCCCATTTGCATCGTGTGGAAGTGATTTTGAAAAGACAGCAACATAATCATTAATGTTTTCTATATCTTTAGATACTTTTGCATAAATTTTAGTTCTATCAAATAATTGCAATTGATTTCTTCTAAGATTCGATTCACTTTTAGCTCGGCGTTTAATAGTTTTTTTAAATTCATGTAAAAAACTTGTCATTCTTATATAATATATATATATATAATAAAAAAAATAATGACTGTATATTACAGTGATGAGCGCGAAATTGGACTTGGATATGTTGCCTCATAATCACTATAAAATCGATCCCAAGAATCATTTATTGATGTGACTTTTTCATTAAAAATATGTCTATCATCATAATTTGAATGTACCCACCCATTACAATTACCTTCGAAATATGGTCCATTTGCATCTCCTGGCAAACACTGATCTAAACCTTTATTCAAACAGAGTCCGCAATTTGAAAATTTGAGACAATTTTTTGGTTTTTCACTATAACAATCAGGAGATTCTTCACCATGCCATTTTGGTTCCCAATAAAAAGTTTCTTTTTTATTTTGTGTTAATATTAGCAATATCACTATAATTATTATTGCAAAAATAATAAAATACATTACTATATATAGTATTATACATAATAATTATAATCCATCATAATAATAATATATCATAGTATTATAATGATCAATACAATTGTAACTTTGATTATAACTTTAATGTTATTTATAATTTTCGATTTAGTTTGGTTTTCTGTTAGCCTTTCTACGATATATCTTCCAAAATTCACAGAAATACAAGGTTTAACTCATTCATATTTTTCAAAAATAGCTGGTGGCATTTTTGCTTGGTTTTTATTGGCTCTTGGTATCAATTTATTTGTATTACCAAAATCAAACAATACATTTGAAGCTGTTCTAAATGGAGCATTATTTGGATTTATAATTTATGGAGTGTATAACGGTACTAATTATGTTACATTTCAAAAATATGACATGAATATTTTATTTCCAGATTTATTATGGGGAACACTCGTTTCTGCAGCTGTTTCTGGTATTATTTATAATTTAAGAATATTAAAACTTTCCAACCACTAAATTTATTAAATTCTAAAAATATTGTATAATGAGTTTAAACATTAAAGTCATTAAACATCAGAAAAACAAAAAGAAAAGTAAAAGATCAAAAGAAAAATTAATTACTTTTGTTCAACATGCTATAGACAATGTAAAAAAAACTAATCAAGGAACTCTTCCAGAAAATGTGAATATTGTTAAAAAGTGTTTATTAATTGGTATTAATTACAGTGGCAGTTCAAGTCAACTAAACGGATGTATCAATGATTCTGAAAATATTAAAACTTTACTGGTTAGTGGCGGATACTTTAATGAAAATAATATTACAATGATGAATGACAATTTACAAGGAAATTTATATCCATCAAAAGAAAATATTCTTAAACAGTTTTCTGAAATTGTTAAATTTGCAAATAGTAACAAAGATAAGCAAGTTCAAATATTTGTAGCATATTCTGGTCATGGAACGTCAGTATTAGATGAAAATGGTGATGAAAATGATGGATATGATGAAGCATTATGTCCAATAGATTATCTTGATGCAGGTTTCATTATTGACGATGATATAAAAGCTAATTTTGTAAATGCATTGCCTAGTAATTCTAAATTGTTAATGTTAGTTGATGCCTGTCATAGTGGTACAATGCTAGACCTTAAATACGAATATTTAGCTAATAACAAGAATACCTATTCTGTTCACAGCAAAAATTCAGAAACAAAATGTGATGTTGTTTCAATAAGTGGATGCAGAGATAATCAAACATCAGCAGATGCATGGGAATATGATTTATATGATAAAAGAAAGGAAGGTCAGGGTGCAATGACGGCATCATTCATTTCTTGTTATAATAAAAATATTTCATACTATACTTTAGTTACTAAAATTAGAGAATGGTTGAAAAAAAAACAGTATACTCAAGTTCCACAATTAACATCTGGAAAATTAATTGATATTAATAGTAAATTTATTTTATCATCATTCAAATAATTCAATTTTAGAATTTTTTTTATTTTCTAAAATCCATTGTCTTGCTTTATCACCATAATTTTTTATTTTTTCTGGATCAGCAATCATCATTTTTATTTTTTCAAATAAATCATTTCTGTTTTCTTGTTCAATTGAAATTACACAATCTTGTTTCATAAAATTTGACATAATTATAGCTTTACCCATTGACATGGCTTCTATTGTTTTATAACTGCATGTATATTTACACCATTCATAATTCTTTTTAGGATATATCATAATATCCATCATATTATAGTATTCATTAATTATATTATAATCTATTTCTCCAATGTTAATAACATGATTTCCTAATTCTAATTCTTCAATATAATTATTAATATAATCTTCATGAGATCCTGAGCCAATTAATGCAAATTTAACTAGTTTATTTTCACCTAATAGTAATTTTAGGCATTCAAGAATATACTCAATGCCTTGACAATTTGATATAGACCCAATATATCCAATAACTATTTCATTAGTAATATTATATTTTTCTCTTAATTCCTTTCTTTTATTTTCATCAGGTTTGAATTTTTCTGTATCAACAAAATCACCAATAATCTTTAATTTTTCTTTATCGTTAATAATTTCAAGTATTTTGTCACCTAATATCTGATTATTTGTAATTATAAGATCAACATTTTTAATAATTTTTTGTTCTTGGTCAGTCATCATCTTGATTATATTACTTCCTTTTAATTCAGGCTTCATTGACATAATAATATCGCCTTCAAATCCTCTAACTTCATATACACTTTTAATATTCAAAAATTTAGAAGAATACATTGCTACTAAACCATTTAAATAATCACTCACCCCATAAATTATCTTTGCATTTGTTTTAACAGCCAATTTAATAACACTAACAATATATTTTTTTAAATAATCAATTATATTGTTAGAGTTATAATTATCGGTATCATTCAATAATTTAAAATATTTTATCCCATCATATATAAATGTTTCTTCTGGCTTATTTTTATAATATCCGCTATTCATATCATACGGATACCCATATTTTAATACACCAATCGCATGATATTTATCATCAAAATTTTTTAATATATTTTGCGATCTGATTGTATATCCATTTTCTTCATATTCAATACTTGAATTCATTAAATATAAAACATTCACTTTTCCATTTTCATAATATTCTTCATCGTGTGGTATTGATGTTAAATCTATTTTAAATCCATTAATAAAGTCATTAAGCAAATTTTCATTTTTAAATAATTTATAATCTGCATTAAATTTTTCTATAAATTTTTCAGAGCAATCAAATTTTAAATTAGATAAATAATAATTAATGAATTCAAGATCATATAGTTTTCTCATTTTCCATAAATCAATGTTTTTTTGGACAATATTTGATGAAGTCTGTTGAAATTTAACATTTATGATATCAAGACCAATAATATAAATATCTGCTTTTACCGAGTTTTCTAATGTTTTCACATATATCCGATATTCATTTATTTTATTATCATATTTTCTATGAATAAACATATCATTATTTATTTTAATTGAAGGTATTAGTTGCATTTTTGTATCATCTAATATTTTTATTAATCCCTCGTTATTTCCTCTTGATTTAATATCTACCATGTACCATTCTGATCTAACAACCGGATATTGTTCATTATAAAATCCTTTAACATTTGTTTCATAATCCGGAACTTCTTTTATTTCATTAATTGTTGAATCATCTTTTTTTACAGGCGATCTCTTTTCATTGATAGCAGTATTCAATGCTAAATTAATAAAAGTATCTTCTATTTTATTCATTTCATTCTTATTTTCTGTATTTTTAATTTCTACATTTTTAGGTTCATTGACTCGTTTGGTTAATATTTTTTTAATTTTATTAGAATTAGATACAACATTTATCTTTGATTTCTTTTCAATATTTTCTTCATTAATTTCTTCTTGTTTTGTCTCTTGTTGTTTTTCTTGATTACTATCATTGCCAAATCTTAAAGTATATGACTCTTCTTGGCTAATAAGACCATCTTTAGGAATTGGTTTCCTTTCATGGGTAACAATTAGAAATTTCTTTTCAGGTTCATTATTTTCACATGTAGGATTTGTATCTTCTTCAATAATTTGATTTTTATTTAATTTTTTAATTTCCTTTCGAGGATGAGATTTTACTTTCAAAGTTGAAGATGTTTCTGGATTGCATACATTTAATTTACATTGTTCTTCTTTTTTCTCAGAGTCTTTTTGAAAAGATGATGATATAGAATAATGATCATCACTTATTATCTTTTCAGAAGGCTTGACGAGTATTCTTGCTAGATTTGACTTCAATACAAATTTTTGTTTTTCGGGCTCTTTAACTATGGTGGGTTGTACAACTCTTTTCTTATTTCTATCTGGCATAGCAGTCATATCCGTAATTACTTTTGTAATTCTTTGATCTGTTGATCCCATTCTTGTTTTTGTAATTAATACTTTTTGATTTTTTTGTTCATCTGCAAGTTCATCTGCATATTCTTTCTTAGCTCTTAGATCGTCTTTGATTTTCTCTAGTTTATCTAAACTATCAACATTATATGGAATTCCATTCAGTATTATTCTTTTTGGTTTGAATTTACTTTCCTGTATTAATCTGGCTTGTGTTTTCTTTTGCATTTATAATATTTCTTATATTTAAAGTTAATCAATACTAACACACATATAATAAAATAAAATTCGAATATTTTTATTTTCTACAGATTAACTATATAAATGGATAAAATCACTACTAGAAATGTTGCGATAGTTTTACTAGTTGTATTGGCAATCTGGGTTGTATATCCTTGGGTAATGGGAAAACCTGAAAAATTTGACTCGGATATGAGAGAGTTTGTTCCTGTTGGATCAGATAGGTATGGTCTTCGTGGAAATCTACTTCATAGAGTACCCATTGATAAATATTATGTAAAACCTGATCAAAATGTTGTATTGTCACAATCAGGAGGCGAAATGTGGGTAAGTAATGTTGTGCCACAAACTGAAAATTGCTCAAAAGTTCAATGCCCATCGTGGTATGATAATTTAGATCAATGTTGGCAATGCCAAACTAAGGAACATCTGGTGATCATTCCAGATGTTGCACCACATGTTCCCAATTAAAATATAATTTTTTTATTATCTATAAATATATAATAAAATGGAAAAAGTTATTGAATTTTTTGATACATACAAATTTCAAATTCTTCTTATTCTCCTTCTTATTCTACTCTGGAGAGTATTAGCACAAAATATTATACTTATTTTAGTAATTGTTGCAATCGTTTATTTTATTTGGAAAGAAAATAATCAACAAACATCAATAGTAGAAATAAAACAATAAATATTTATAATTCATCCAATGAACAAATAAATTTGCAGTTACGCATAAATTTTTCAAGAAATTCTCCATAATGATCTTTTGTTAAAATAATATATTTACCATCTGGATGTATAACTGATAGTATACCTGCATAAAATGTTAATAAATGATCAGCAGCATCTTTACCAACACATTCAGAAATAAAAACATGACAATTTTCGTATTCTTCTTGATGTTCAAATACAATATTTTTACTTGTATTTTTTGCAACAAATATACATATCAAGTCTTTTGAATTTAATTTTTTAATTTCAAAATCGCAATTTTCACCATCTACTAATATAATTCTATCATATGACCTAAAATTTAAACTTTTTATATCGTTTGATTTTTGTGTTCTTTTATATTGTTTTACTTTTTCTTGAACTGATTTGTCAATAAAAGTATACAATTCTGCAGCCGCTTTAATTTCAGCTCCTTTCTTAGTTAAATCTATTCCATAACAAATTGGATAATTTTTGAAATTTATACTGCATTTCCAAATAATTTGGTTATTTTCTGTTGTACTTATTTTATGTGTATCATATTTTGGAAATTCAAGATTATTTTTTTGGCAATACTCTTGAATAATATTTTTCCACATCTTATTATATAATATATATGATCTTGGTTTTAAGTATAGTTATGATAATAATTGTTCTTTTAATACTTAATTATAATTGTACTCCTGAATATTTTGATAATTTATTTACAGTTGATTCACCTATCATGATACCAAGTAACATTGTTGATAATATGCCTCGTCATGTTGTATTTAATAAGAATGATGGTATTGCATATATTAGCATGCAACAACCTATAAATGAAAAAAATATTAAATGTCCAGACTTTGTAGATAATTATTTAACACTTGGTGATAATAATTTTTGTTGGAAAAAATAATTCATATATAATAATATTATGATATTGATAATATTACTGATAGTTCTTTTGATTTTAATACTTTTTAGATCTCGTCGAGATATTGAATCATTTAATATACAGTCATTAGATATAACCAAACACATTAAACTTAATAAATTTAATAGAATTGATAGCAAAACAGTTTTTCCTCCACATCCAAAGATAGGTGAATCGAAATGTAACAAAGTAACATGTCCATCATGGATTTATGAAAATGCAATTTGTTATAAGTGTGAATAATGCGAAGTTAAAATGGTAAAAAAAATTTATTATAATTAATATTATAATGAGTGATCATGACAAATTAGCATCTCTAGAAGAAGCCATTTCTTATCCTCCTTACAAAGAAATTGAAGGATTAACAACAATTACTGTAAATACTTTTAATTATGACTCTATAAAAGAAAAACTTCATGGTCAAGGAATGGAAACAATTGAAGGTGAAAAGTTAGTATTGATTGACGAGATGATAAAATTATTAGATAGTAATAAAATAAAATATAGTGTAAATAATCATAATTATATTGTATTTTACTGGAGAGGTTTGCCTATTTTGGTTATAAAAACGGAAGGAAATAATAAACAAACGATGATGTATATTGCTGTGAAAACATTTAAAGATGAATCAACAAAAAAAGCAATGACGAAATTAGGCTCTAAAATTGCATTTGGAACTCTCGGTGTTATTGCAGCTAGTGGATTATTATTTGTTTATTCATATTTAAACCCATTCCGGGATTGATTTAGACATAATTATAAAATATATTTTTTAAAAATTGTTAAATTTATAACAATATAGTAAACTAATATTACACATAAAACTACTATAACAATTATAAATTCCCATTGGTATATTTTTGGCTTGATAGTTTGTAAATTATTTGGATTTTCCCTGTTATAATAACAATCAATACTTTTAGAATTTATTGAGTTATTAATACACAATTGATTATTTCCACAATTGATTTCTATTGTTTGTGAAAATATTTCGTAATTATATAAAATATTAACTATGTAATATGTATCACAGTTTACATAACATGATTTATATCTATCATAATTATCACTTGAATTATAACATGGACCAGAAATATTTTGATTTAATAATAAATCACAATTTGGAATAGTGGTATTACAAATTTGATAGCAAAAGTTGTATGGCAATAAACTATAATTCATCAAAATACATGTTGTTTGTTGATAATTATTAATATTATTTACCTCCGGAAATATTATACCAAAACTAACCCCCAAAATTGCCCCTATAATAATACATATTACCAATAAATGCACAATTAATATTCTTTTTTTCATTTTTATATAATAAATAATTTACTAGTTTTAATGATATTTTTTTTTCAAATTTTAATATAGATGATTGATGAGATTAATAAAATAATAAATAAATATACTTATTCTTGTAACAAGAAAATTAAAATATTAACTGATGATACAGATAACCCAATTTTAAAATCAGTTTTATCAAATTATAATGATACAAAATTAGGGAAACTAACTGATAATTTTAGTGAAGTTTGTATGATAATTATAAAATATAAAGTTATCAATGGCGCTATAATAAAATTCATGAATGATCATACTAATATAAAAATATTACTGATTGTGAATAGAGATTTTGATTTCAATAAATTAGTAAAAGAATCTAAGGCTAATTCTATTGATGCATTTATTATTAAAAACAATCAAGATTATTTTATTATTTTAAGCAATCAATGAATCTTAACCAAAATTCTTTAGTAAATTTCGGTTCATTATGTGATCCTTTAATTATAATTACATCATCTTTCAATAATTTAGAATGATAAAACGGTACTATTTCATCATCTTCACTATGAATAATTAATATTTTTGTTTTATCATTTATTTTTTTTAAATATTTTTCTGAATTAAATATATGATCCATGAAAAATTTACCAATATGATATACTGGCACTGGAACCATTTGTTTCGCCATTTCTTGTGAACTACTAAAACTAGACTGTACAATGACTGCTTTTGGTGGGTTATGATATAATGTATATGCTAAATGACTAACAACTGCTCCTCCTAATGAAAATCCATATAATACTATATTTTCTGGTTTTATCTTTAATGTATATACTATATGTTTCCACACATATAATGCATTATCACATAATGTTTTACTATCTGGTGAGCCTGTACTTTTTCCATAACCAGAATAATCAAATATTATGATACTTCCATAAGAAGCAAATCTATAAAGGAAATCCATGCAATTTTCAATTGTTCCATAATTACCATGAGCATAAATGATAAAAATATCGGTATTTGGATTTTTGAAATATATTGCATTAATGAATTGATCAGTTTCAGTTTGAATAAAATGCTCAGTTAAATTTACATTTGATTTTATTATATTTTTTAAATTTCTTTCATGCTGTTTGATATGATAATCATAATTTAAACTTTTTTTCCTTGGATTAAATGTTAATGAGTGTTGTACTAATGAGACGGCATTCCAAGTTACAATTATACTAGCTGTAATTAAAATTGCTATTCTAAGCATTCATATCTATTATATATAAAAAAATCATTGAACTATTATTAAAGGTGATGTGTCTCTATCAATATTTTGTTTAGACAATGGATCCGGGTCTTGGATTATTTTTCTTCTTGATAATCTTCCTCGCGTTAATATTTTTTGCGTTTCTGCTAACCTAGTTATCTCTGCATCTTTCATATCTGCAATAGTTTTATGTGTTGCTGCCGCTGCTTGTGTGCTAAAGTAATATGCTGTTACTGAACCAACAACTGTAAAAATTGTTCCTAATACACCAACAGCAACAGTTATTTGATTATAAATGATCAACATAGTTATCATTCCACCAGCAATAATGAAGGCAAGAAATACTATTGTAATTGCTAATGCAGCCCTTATAGTTCCGCTTGGCCATCCGCAAGCTTCATTAGGATTTTTTCCACAACAAGATCCCATTTTATCATTATTTATTATGATACACATCAATATTCATATACATTATCAATTTTCACAAAAAAAATTATATCATATAAATATTATAATGAGACCTAGTTTTATTGGGGCTGGTATGGCTGCTATTGTCGCTGCCATTGCTATTTTTTCATATCTCATCAACTATAAAACCTTAACTACTGAAGGCAATATTGAATTATTACTACTAATATCTATCGCTTTGAGTTTGCATGCATTAACACATCATGTTGAAGAAATTTATCATGATTTTAATCCATTCGCCAATAAATGGTGGCCAAAAGATTAAAATATAATCTTATAATATATGAAAACTATATTTATTGTAATTATAGTTTTATCAGTATTAATACTTCTAAGTTCGTCTGTTGCGATATATATATATATAAGAAATCCACTCAATATTAATGGTACGTGGCTTTCATCCGACGCCGGATCATTTAAAAATGCAATTTTATTCATTGATGATAATAGTTCAACAATTAGTTTTAAAGATGCCGGTGCACCATCAAATATTCTTCCAAGAAAGATGAAAGTAATTACAAGAACAAGTAGTTTACTTGAAGCATCATATACTGATATTTTTGGAACAACAATTACTTTTAGTTCGACTGATGGTATAAATGGTACTTATTCAACACAAAAGAAAGGTGAAAAAGAAATAGTTAAAAAATCATATAAAAAAACAACTGAAAAACTTAACGTTAATGGTACATGGCTATCGTCTGGTAATGAAACACTTAAAAACACAATATTGTTTACCGATAATGGAGAATTGAATATTACTTTTAGGGATACAAGTGCAACCAGCTATATTTTCCCAAGGCCGATGAATGTTATATCTAGAACGCCAACTTTATTTGAAGCTGAATATCAAGGTCTATCTGGAGATATCATTAAATTTACATCAAAAGATGGTAATACAGGTATTTATTCAGTCCAAAAAACATCCAACGAACAGCCTATTGTAAATACATATCAAAAAGTTTGGTAATATATTCTTTTTTGTATTTGAATTTTTCTAAAAATTCTTTTAATCCTTGTTTATTGATATTAAGTCTATTGATTTTGATATTTTGAGAATCAATGACTGGTGGATTTTTAAAATATTTTTGAGCTTTTGTATAATCATAATAAATATTTAATTTTTCTTTTTTTAATACATTGTCAATTATATCATATTTTTTAATTAGGTTATATGATTTAACAGGCCCGATACCTTTGAAACCTGGTATATAATCACATCCTAATATGATACTAATATCAATTATTTGGTTTTGTGTTAAATCTGCAAGTTTCTTAAATTTATTTAGATTTATTTCTTGCATAAATTTTTTTTTATCAATAGAAAAATTTTTTATGATTTTTGTTCCTCCAAAAGTTAAAATGTCCATATCATCAGTAACAATGTAATTTACTTTATTTTTTATAATTAAATCTGCTAATTGGCTATCAGCTTCTTCTGGTGCATTTATTATTGTATATCCAAATAGTTCAATAAGATTCATGCAATCTGTTATTTCATTATATGTGATTTCAGATTTCATAAAATAATATTTCTTTTTTTCATCTTGAGTCACAGCCTTATAATATTTTAATTGCATAATTTTTTGAAATTCAGATCTTTTTTTGAGTGTTTCTTCTTTAATATTTGGCGCAATACCATCAAACACAAATACTGGTGTTATTCCGTATTTAATAAATCCTTTTATCTTTAACATTAAAGAATGTATGTGTGTTGTAATAATATCATCATTTTTAAGGTCATATCCTTGTTTTCTTATAGCATATATCATTTTGTAAATTAATAGATTAGCATCAATTGCTAAAATTTTATTTTTATATTTATCTATTTTTGTATTTTTTATTGCTGTTGGAGCATATTTTTGAATAACCTTTATAAGGTTCCGAATACCCATATATAGTACGAAAATAAAAAAATATGAAATACTACTATAGTATGTCATTTATTAGGCAAAAAATTGATTATTTAATATTATGATTTTTTTGCATTAAAATGAATTATACGAATGCTGTGTTTCATATGTCTTCAAATTCGTACTTGATAGCAATTTCAGGTCAATCATGTAGTGGTAAAAGTTATGTTACAAAACGTGTTGCAGAAACAGCAAGACATATATTTAATCCCAATATGGTTGAATTTGATATTAATGATAATATTAGCAAATTACAACAAGACTCATATTATAATGGAGGAAATGAAAACACAAATTTTGATGAACCGTCATCAATTGATTGGGATTTGATGATAAAACATATTATTGAATTGAAAAACGGCAATCCAATTGATGTTCCGATTTATAATTTTGAGACACATAGTCGTACTGAAAAAACAGAAAGAATATATCCATCAAAAGTATTAATTATTGAAGGAACAATGGTATTAACAATTGAAAAAATAAGATCTCTTTGCAATTTAAAAGTTTATGTGTCTGCATGTCCCGAACTAATGTATATGAGAAGATTGAAAAGAGATGTTCGAGAAAGAGGAAGATCAGAAGAAGAAGTTAATATTCGATATTTTCGTGATGTTGTTCCTTCAGCAGAACATTATACAAAACCAACAATGCAATATGCTGATATTATTCTTATGAATAATAACAATAACCATCAATTTGTTGGTCTAAGTCTTCTTTTGGATCATGTTGAAAAAAAAGTCCAAACTCTAAAATAATTTTTTCTTTATTATAATTATATATGCCAACTCAAATTAATATTGATTATGATGAAGACAAAGGAAAATTTATCATTAAAAATAAAATATTATGGATTATTCCAAATAATCAAGAAATTTTTGAAAAAGATTTATCAATTCTCAAAATAAATGATCTCAAAAGTAAAGCTGACATGACAACTTTATCTGATTACGATATTGATATGCTATATAGATTTGCTAAAATAAAATTTAATTATCATGGAACAAAAGATCAATTTATTAGTACACCAATGGTTCAATTATTTCCAGGATTAAATAAATCCATTTTAAAAACAAATGAAATTATGCCACTTGCATATGAACATGTTAAAGATCCAACAAAAAGTCTTGTTATTGAAAATTTTGATCAAAAAAATGTTCAAACAAAAAAGAAAAATTATTATATTTTTTTCTATTTAGTATTATGTCTTATTATTGTAGTTGTATTATTAGCTTAAGAAAATAATTATTTTGTTTACTTATATATATGAATCAATTTCCAGAAGATTTTAATAGAAAAGTGTGTAATGACACAATGGAAAAAAATCAAAATGAATTAGTAAAAGTTATTAGACAAAATTTCCATAAAAAAGTATCAGAAACTATTACAGATTGTGAATCAGTTGCAACATTAGAATTTCCTTCTAAATTATGGCATTGTCATCGAATAACAATCATTAAAGAATTACTTGAAAGATTTGGTAAAGTGAGAATTCAAGTGGCAAATACTCATTATGATGTAACAAAATTAATTACTTCAATTGATGATGTTCCAAATTATGTCAGTAAAGTTTTAATAGAATTTATTAAAGAAAATTGAAAAAAATATGTAATATAATTATAAAACTTTACATATTACACCCGTTCCAGGATTCATTTGGAATCCTACGACATTTGATTGCTTAAGTTCATGACTTTACGTCTAGTTTTTCGCATAGATGATTCTTTTTGGTTTTCGGTTGGATTTTTTGTTGATAGTATTTTGACTTTGGTTTTCGGTTGATGTTTAAGTTTATTTTTACCTGAAATAATTTCTAGTACTGTATCTGATATCGTTTTTTTGTTTTTGATTTGAGATTTTTCTTTGATTTATCGGACTCGAATAATTGTTTTGAAGTTAATTTTCCCGGTTTTTCTGTTGTGTTATTGGTTAAGTTATTTGCTGTGAATGTCGTTGAACAAGGCATAATTGTGCACTCTGGCATGTTAACAGTCGGCTCTAGGATGATACTTTCCTAGAGTTGCTAACATTAGTTTATAATAATACAATTTGTATTATTTAAGTGCCATTAGTTACGATGTATACAGAGCATTTTTTTACATTTAGAATGTTAGCACAGTATACATATTATAATGTAACTAATATGTTGAGGGATGTATAAATACTATAAGATTTATGTATTGTCATCACTAATATACAGTTATTACGTTATCTTTATATAATTTTATTTATATTATATTATTCCAAATGAATCCTGGAATGGGTGTAATAAAATAATGCTATTCGTATATGTTTTTATATACTTTTACTATATTGGTTGACCTTTTCGCTCGCCATTATATCTTGACATAAATATTGGTGTTATTTGAGATTCTACTTCTTTCTTTTTATCAAGAAATTCTTCTTTTTCACAATTTGCGTTGTTTTCAATCCATTGAATAGTTTCATTAACTATATCATTTATTAATTTAGAATTATCTTCTCCAACATTTTGTTTAAATTCCTCAGTATTAGCTGAATTTCTAGCATTATAAATATAGTTTTCTAAATCGTTTCTTGAATCTAATCTTTCTCTTTCTTTCATATCATCATCCTTAAATTTCATAGCCTCTTGTATCATTTCTTCTAATTGTTTAGGTGTTAATCTATCTTTATCATTTTTAATTGTAATCTTATTTGTTCTTCCTGTTGATTCTTCAGTAGCTGTAACATTCATAATACCGTTAGCATCTATATCAAATCTAACAATAATTTTCGGTATACCACGTGGCATTGGCGGAATATTCGTTAATTCAAAAGTTCCAAGTAAATTATTATGTTGAGTAAATTCTCTTTCACCTTCAAATATCTTGATACTGACACCTGGCTGATTATCAGAATAAGTACTAAATGTTTGTTCTTTACAACATGGTATAGTTGAATTTCTTTGAATAATTTTTGCCATCATCCCACCTGCCGTTTCAATACCAAGAGATAATGGTGTTACATCAACCAAAACTAACGATGATACTTTGGCATCATTAACTTTAGCAAGAATTGCACCCTGGATAGCAGCGCCGTATGCAACAGCTTCATCTGGATTAATATCTTGTTTAGGATCTTTTCCATTAAAATAATTTTTTAATAATTCCCTAACTTTAGGAATTCGTGTTGATCCACCAACTAAAACTATATCTGTAATATCAGCTTTTGACATTTTTGAGTCAAGTAATACTTGATTAATTGGTTCAAGGGTTTTCTCAAATTCACTCATGCATAATTCCTCAAATTTGGCTCTCGTTAATTGAACACTAAAATCAATACCATCAAATAATGAATCTACTTCAATCATTGTTTTAACGGTTGAAGATAATATTTTTTTAGCTTTTTCACATGCTGATCTTAATTTACCTAATACTTTTTTATTAGCCATCAAATTTTCAACATTAATAGATTTATTCGTTCTCTTGAATTCTTTGAGACACCAAGTAATTAATTTATTATCAAAATCCTCCCCCCCAAGTCTTGTATTACCATTAGTAGCTTTTACTTCAAATAGACCATTGTCAAGGGTCAAAAGGGACACGTCGTGTGTACCCAATTTTTGTTATCGTGAGGCTCTTTATCCTCACTTCTTACAGTTTCCTGTAAGTTCAGACTATATCTTCAATACATATATTATGTATTGCTCGGCATTCGTGGATATTTCACCATATTTTTGAAAATTTAGGTTACTTTATCTAGTCGTTGAGCCTTCTTCCCCTTTCGTAGGAAGCTTGGTTGCGGATTGTCCATTCATATTTTGCTTTTCTTTAATTTTATTAAATTCTAATAATTGTTCATAATGTTTTATTACAATGTCTTCGTCAATATTATCATGTTTTAAGAGATTATCTTCTACTAACATCGCTCGTGTATTATACCATCTAAATGCTTTTTCATATTCAACTCCAGTTTTTTCATCAAATGACTTAATTGGTGTTACATGATCGATATGCCATTCAGTACCATAATTATCCCAAGTCATATTATCATAAAATGTATATTCCAACCATTCTTTATAAAAATCAAGTGTGCATCCCAATATCGATTTGCTAGATTCAGATTTATTCTTCATACATTTCCAAATACGTTTTCGTGTATTTTCATATATTTTATATCTTGGATCACTTAATCTTTTTTCTTTTTTATACTGGCGAATATAAGCATTACGTTTCTCGCGATTATTTTTGAGCCATTCTTTTTTCACTTTTGAATGATGTTCTTTTGTTTTTTGACGATATATTATAGCTCTCGCTTTTACTGCAATTGCATTCTTCTTGCGATATTCTCTTTGTATAATTAGACAACATTCTTTGCATCTAGGTTGTGGTACCATTACTTTAACACCTTTTCTAGTGACAGTTTTTTTATGAAATTCACTAATAGGTTTTTCTTTTTTACATCCTGTACAAATTTTAGACATTATTATAATAACAAATTATGTTATTTTTAAATATTTTAACACAAAATATAATTTCTAATCTTTTTACTATCTCTATGATGATTAATCATAGCCCTTATCTATATTACTATGATAAGTTAGTAATTAGAACTTTAGGAGTTTCCCGCAATTAACCGAGTTTTTTTTACTTGGAGGCAGTTTATAAGACGTGTTTACCACCAAGATCAAAAATCAAAACGTTCCGCTCTTGTCCATCTTGTTTATCTAATCCATATGCCATGGCAGCGGCTGTTGGTTCATTAATAATTCTTTCAACAGTTAAACCAGCAATCGCACCAGCATCTTTAGTTGCCCGTCTTTGAGCATCATTGAAATATGCTGGAACAGTCACTACTGCCCTCTTCACTGGAAACCCAAGATAATTTTCGGCTGTTTCTTTCATACTACTTAGTATCATAGCTGAAATTTCTTCTGGTCTTAAATCCTTACTTTCTCCTTTATATTGAACCCTAACCAATGGTTTATTATTTTTATCTTTGATAACTTTAAAAGGCCAGTGTTTTATATCATTTTGAACAGCAGAATCATTATAATTTCTTCCAATCATTCTTTTAGAATCAAAAATAGTATTTTGTGGATTTTGAGATGATTGTGATTTGGCACCTAACCCAATAATTCTTTCTGTGTCTGTAAAACCAACCCATGAAGGGGTTGTTCTTTCACCTTGATCATTAGCAATTATCTCAACGCGTCCATCTTTCCAAACACCAACACATGAATATGTAGTTCCTAAATCTATCCCAATAACAGTATTTTCAGTATTCATTATTAAATAATATCAATAAATACTTTCTTTTTAAATGGTTTTACGCGATTTTTATTTCTGATGAGCAGCAACCTTTATTGTAGATATCAGGGATACTGTTAGGTTCAGAGATAATTGGTTGAACATTATAAATATATATTTGATCTAAATTATCAAGTTTTGAATCATAATTCTTATAATGACATTCAGCATAATTATCTTTAAGGACAATGATTACAACTTCACCAAATTCACTATTTCCGGTATACATACCACATTTAATTTTATTATTTAATTTAACATTAACAGTTGGATATCCTAATTGTGATGCAAGACCAATACCTTTTTGTTTAATACCATACAATGTATCAGTCTTAAAATCAATGTATAGTATAACTCTAATTTTATTATCTTGATTATCAGCATAATGTTCAATATTTGAGTCAAAAATTATAGCTTTTCCTAATGTATGTTTATGTTTTAGGTTATCAACATATAAATTTGCATTATTGTCAGTTAGTAATAAGTTAAATGCCATTGAATTATTTCTTTTTCCTGTTTCATCAGTATGAACATCTAATTTCGATTTTGGCAATAGTAATGAATATCCTGCAATTTGAATGGATGGTATTTTTTGTAAAATTTCAATAGTTTTTGGACATAATATTTTTCCTTCATCTTGTATGATTTTACCATGATAAATCAATGGAAAATTATACCAAGAAGATCCTTGCCAACCTTGCATCCATTCACTTTTAAGATTTTTTATTAGGTCATCAGCTTCTTTATTATTCCATGCTGTACGACTTCTCTTTTTGTATTGATTCATATTTTCTAAATCTATTTTTGGTATTTCACTACAAATTACTGACCAATTTTCTTCAACTAATTTTAATTCTGGATAATCGTCAGTTGTATAAAATAATTCTTTTTTATTTTGATTATTCCACATAAAATAGATAAATAACATAAATAGTAATAAAATTATAATATAGCTTATCATTATAATTTATACTAGAATAAAATTTTTACTTATACACTGAATGTTTCCAATCTTGATGAACAATGCACTAGACAAATATTACAATTAATTTTTTATAAATATAATTTATATATAATATATATAAATATGACTAAAAATACATATGTAGTTATTAGTTTAATTGTACTACTTGTTATAATCATTAGTATTTGGTTATTAAGAACTGAAGGTTTTGATGATAAAAGCAATCATTTAGGAAAATGGTGTTCTGGTGGTATATATTCAGATGGAAGACCTATTCATAGAGAAAAAGCAGGTGTTGGGGCTATTGTATGTGGTGGCAATGATAGACAACACATATGCCGTATGAATCCTGATGGGTCTACATATTGGGATCCAGGGAAAACACATGTATTATGTACATCTAATCAAAAAGGAAATACACTTGCATCCAAATGGTGTCCTGGTGGTATATATTCAAATGGAACAATTATTCCCCAAAAAGAAGCAGGTGTTGGTGCTATTGTATGTGGTGGCAGTGATAGACAATATATATGTCATATGAATCCTGATGGAACTACATATTGGGATCCGGGAAAAACACATGTATTATGTACGTCAAATCAAAAAGGAAATACTCTTGCATCAAAATAGTGTTGTGATAGTATATATTCATTATTAACATAATTATTAAAATTGTCTACTTAAACTTTATATTTCAAATCCTACATTTGGATATCCACAATAAGTCCAAATTGACCTAAATAAATATCGAGTTCATGTAAACCTCTTAATTATTTTTTCATCATTAATTAACAATTACACCCGTTCTAGGATTCATTTAGAATCCTACGACATTTGATTGCTTAAGTTCATGACTTTATATCTATTAATCTATTTGGTTTAAGAGCAAAATTAGGCGCAATATATCTAATAATATTATCAGATAATGTATTATTATTTATTATCATTATTATTTCTGTTATAGTGATCAATGTATTCAATGTCTTTTCATCGGTTGTAAGATTATGTGCATCACTGTATTTAATCAACTCATTTTTAATATAATTTAATGCAGGATCTATAATGAATTCTTTAACTTTAACTCCTCCTTTATCATAAGACCAAATATCAGCTCCTGTATTCTTACATGATTCCCTAATAATGTATGTTAATCTCGCAATATCAGAAGACCATATGGATTGATCTTTTGCATTATTTTTTTTATATGATTTAATAATAAAATCACCAACGAACTTATCTAATTTCTTATCATTATAATACATTATGACAACATCAATCAACGTCATTTTCTTTGCTTCTAATAGATTTTTATACGTTGGTAGTTTTTCCAAGGCTGGTGCATCTGGATAATTATTAACAACAAACGTTATATTATTCACTGTTTGAGGGCATGTTACTCTCTTCAATATTTCTTGAAATGTATTATTTTCCTGTAATAATCTTTCGATTTCTCTTTCTAATAATCTAACTTTCTCATTTGCGCTCTCTGTTTTAATCATATCTATATTACTTTTTGCACATATTGATTTATGACGTGTTAAATTACATAATCTAGTGAATTTTGAGCTGCATAAATTACATTCAAACCTCATTTTATCGCCAATTTCAGCTGAGGTTTGGCTGGGGTTTGGCTGAGCCGAACATTGCTCTTGTACTTTTTGTAAATGTCTTTTTGTCTGAAGATGTCGACTATAGTCTGTTTTCTTCTCGGTTGTAAAATCACAAATACTACATTCATATTTGACCATTATATTAATAATCTGTGATTGTTTTTATATAATTTACAATAGAAAAATTTCGACGAAATTTTAACGAAAGTTCGTCGAAAATTTATAAATTGGTATATTGTATCACTTATTTTATTATATTAATTCATATTGGGTTACTATGATACTTTTTTAATTTTTAATGATTAATTTTGAAAAGTAAATTTTAAAAAATTCCTTTAATATGATCACTCAAAAAAATAATATATCAAGTACCTTATTACATTTTTCCATTATAAGTGTCTCAAAAAATGGTAAATTTTTAAAACGGCCCAGGAAAGTTAAATTTTTACACACGAAATTCATGTGTAGAAATTTCATAAAACTTTTTCATGAAATTTTTTTAGTATTTAATATTCCTTTTAATTGTATTAAAGGTTCACGATAAACGATTATTATAATTCAATCCTTTAATTGATTATTTGTGCATCCTCAAGAAACTTAATATTACTCTTATTATTTGTTTTAAGAGAAAAATTAGGCGCAATGTATTTAATAATATTATCAGATAATGTATTATTATTTATTATCATTATTATTTCTGTTATTGTGATCAGTGTATTTAATGTTTGTTCATCGGTTGTAAGACTATGTGCATCACTATATTTAATCAGCTCATTTTTGATATAACTTAATGCAGGATCTATAATGAATTCTTTAACTTTAACTCCTCCTTTATCATAAGACCAAATATCAGCTCCTGTATTCTTACATGATTCCCTAATAATGTATGTTAATCTCGCAATATCAGAAGACCATATGGATTGATCTTTTGCATTATTTTTTTTATATGATTTAATAATGAAATCACCAACAAACTTATCTAATTTTTTATCGTTATAATACATTATAACAACATCAATCAAAGTCATTTTCTTTGCTTCTAATAGGTGTGTATATGTTGGTAGTTTTTCCAAAGCTGGTGCATCTGGATAATTATTAACAACAAACGTTATATTATTCACTGTTTGAGGCGTTGTTAAATTTTTAATTAGTTCATGAAAAGTATTATTTTGCTGCATTAATAATGCATTTTCTTTTTTTAATTTTTCTATTTCATTTAACTCAATTTCTGGACAAATTTTTTTATGGTTTGTTAAACTTGAAGCTCTCGAAAAATAATTTCCACAATGTATACATTGGTGAATATTTTTATTATCTTTGATTTCAGATATTAATTCACTTTTTTGATTTTTAACGAAAATCAGTTGGATATCTGTATTATTTTTTTGTGAGATGCTCGTGAGATGCTCGTGAGCTGCAAGCGCTTCTGAATTAGTTTCTAATGCTACTTTTTCCAAATGTCGTTTTGTTTGAATGTGTCGGTTATAATCTGTTTTTTTTGATGTTAAAAAATTACAAAAAATACATTCATATTTGACCATATAATATTAGACTGTATAATTTTTTATATAAAATTTCATTATAAAAAATTCGACGAAAATTTTCGTTAAAAATCGTTAAAATTTTCGTTATCGTTATCTAGTATACTTATTTTTAACGAAAATTTCGTTATTCTATTCTTTTATACTTTTGTAAGTTTTAAGTATAAAATTTTCAAGGACAAATTCTTAAAAATTCTCCCAATACGATCACTCAAAAAAATAATATATCAAGTACCTTATTACATTTTCCTATTATAAGTGTCTCAAAAAATGGTAAATTTTTAAAACGGCCCAGGAAAGTTAAATTTTTACACACGAAATTCATGTGTAGAAATTTCATAAAACTTTTTTCAGGTATTTTTTTTTAGTATTTAGTATTCTTTTTACACCCATAGTTATAAAAAAATCATTCAAAATGTAAAAGCATCATTTAATAAAATAACTAAATCCGACTTGAATAATTATTATAATAAATCTTTAAATATAAAACTATAATTATAAAAAGCGATAAGCTTACCAATATAAATATCACATACAAGCGGAATCTATGCAGAAATTTTGAGATAACGGTAATTCAATTAATTTTCTGAAAAGTCTAAATCAATATTGGAATGGGTGTATAAAAGCAGTAAATTTCATAAATAATTACTTTAATATTTATGAATTTCTAATAATTATTTTAAGAATAAAAATACGTGATGTTAAATAAATGAACAATGGTAAAAAGTATATATCTATTTGATAATAATATTATCAAATAAAAAAAGCACAGAAAATCGAACAATTAAATGATTCAACAAATCGTTATGATTTGTTGCGTCTTTTTAGTTCTTGGAGTGTACACTCTTTCTTACTATCGTGTCCCAGAGCTCACTCAAAGTCACGACAAATTCTCAAGACCTGACACCCTCAGCGCCCCAAAGCGCTAGACCTGACACCCTCAGCGCCGCCCTGCGCGTGCCCATGTTTTGCCAACAAATATGAAGAAATTGACTTAACGAACTGGGGAAACCCGGATGAAGGAGCCATTTTTCTTTGCGCTTGTGGCGACTTTTTTGCGCTTGTGGCGACTTTTTGCGCCTGTGGCGACTTTTTTGCGCTTGTGGCGACTTTTTGCGCCTGTGGCGACTTTTTTGCTTTCATGTTGAAAATTATTGGATCCTTCAGTCAATTAAAATTTCAATTTTTTTATAATGAATATAAGATAAGAAAAGTATGATAATAATATTTTTCCGATGGTAATTACACCGTTCCAGGATTAATTTGGAATCCTACGACATTTGATTTCTTAAAATCATGACTTTACGTCTAGTTTTTCGCATAAGTGATTCTTTTTGATTGTTTGGTGACTTTTGTTGATAATATTTTGACTTTGATTTTCTGTTGATGTTTAAGTTTATTTTTACCTGAAATAATTCTAGTACTGTATCTGATATCATTTTTGCGTATTTGATTTGATATTTTTCTTTTACTCACTAGAATCAGTTAATTGTTGTGAAGTTAATTTTCCTAGTTTTTCTACCTAATATGTAGAAAAAATAGGTTATTATACTTTTTCAAACTATTAAAATAGATGAATTTGATACATCTCGCAGCTGCATAACAACATTTATTTATTGCGCTATACATCATTTAATTTTAATTCAACGCAATAAATCCATGTTGCTAGACGTCTGCGCAAAGTTAGTATATATGTACTACGCGGCAACCAAAAACTGTTATATTTCGTTATATATTCAATATAACGATATACTATCATTTATTTTATATTATTCTTACCATTTTTAATTGTATCAGTTAATTTTTTTTGTACTTACGTAAACCATTTGTTTTCGCCACATTAAATAAACTTTTATAATATTCTATTTATTAAGATAACAAATATCTTATTTAATTATATAAGATGTTCAAGACTCTTAAATATATCATGATCAGAAATCGTCAAAATCATTATCGTCTAAATCGTTTTGATTACATTAAATTCATTTTTTGTAGAAAATATAATCTATTCGGAAAAAAAATATAATGAATAAAATCAAAAAAATTGAAATTTCAATTCATTGGTTATTCTTCAATAAATTTAATAATATTATCATCAAAATGGCCGAAATCCCAGGCTTGATTATTCTGGATGGTATCACATTTGATGTTGGATACCGTTTTGGTGGGTCTGTCAATCACCAAGGCGGATATAGCAAATGCCTCCGAATTTACAACGGAAAGAAAGGCCAACAAATTATTAACGGCCATGATTTTTTTGGTGATGATAAGTTTGAAGTTCTCTCTTCCGATGAAAATGCTAATAACATAGTTCTCGAATTGTCATGGCCCTTAGTTGAGGTCAACAAACGTTATAATGATGACACATTAATAATGGATAGAAATGTCACTATGATGAAGATGAAAAAGTAGAATTTTTTTATACATAATTCTCAATTTATCTTTTGCTTTCTCTAATATTTTTTCAAGTAATCTTTTGCTATTTTTAATAATTCATTTTGTTCATTTTTATTTTTATTATTCCAATGGCTGACGGCACTAGCTATAGCATAATTTTTTGAAAATTCTTTTTTATGATTATTAATAAAATTATAATATAATGCATCCCATATTTCATACCATTCATATTCGTCATTTCCTAATTTAATTTTATTATATATATCTTTATTTCTCTTATAATTGCTCATTTTACTTATATAGTTAGATGAACTGAAGTAAGGCCTTGTACTCATAATAGGTCCACATGCATATTGACTCATTCCATAAACATTGGTTTCCATGAAGACATGATAAGAATCCAAAAACATACACATAAACCAATCATGAATATCTTTTGGTTTGAATTCATTTAATAACATAAAATTTCCTAAATACATTAATCTTTCAATATGATGAGCATATCCATATTTTAATACTTTTTTAATTAAATCACTCATAATTTCCATTTTTGTCTCACCATTATACCATTCTTTACCTATAATTCTTTTGTGACCAAAATGATTTGTTTTAATTAATTCTTGATGTTTAAACATATAAACCATTCTCATATAATCTCGCCATCCAATTATTTGTCTAATAATACCTTCAAGAGATTCTAATTTTATTTTTTTATATTTAACAATTTCATCTACAACATATTTTGGGGTCAGCAACCCAATATTTATTAATGGTGATAAGACTGAGTGGCATCCAAAAACAATATCTTTTCTAACGGCATCTTGATAAGGCCCAAAACATTCTAATCTTTCTTTCAAGAAAATAGAAAGATGTTCTTTTGCACTTTTATGATTAATTGGCAAATAATAATCACTTTCACCCGGATTATTATTAAAATGTAACTCTATGTATTTTTTTGCTTCGTTAATATATTTACTTTGATTATTTTTAAATTTAGCATCTTTCTTAAAATCTTTTGGAAAAGGCAATCTATTTTTTGAATCATATGTCCATTTTCCACCAGATGGTTTATCATCCTTAGTAATAAGAATACCAAGTCTTTTCCTTTGCCAAATATAAAAAGAGGTTTGGTGAAATTTACCTCCATGATCAAAATATTCAGTTAAATCTGTCATTGTACATAAAAATGCCGGCGTGTCATGAGCAAAAAGTTCTGTATTATTTTTTTTTGAATTTTTTTTTAAATCATTCATAACATTGAAATCCACAGGATCATAGAAATCAATTCTTTTATTCTTAAATAAAGAATTTGGATTATCATTATATTCTAGATATGTAACTTTACATTTATACTTTTTCTTAATATAGTCTTGATAATATTTCATTGATGCACGATGCATTATTAATTTTAATTTATGGTAATTATAATCAGTAAAGTAAACTGGATGTTCATAGATATAAACATGCGAATCATGACTAATTAATTTATTATCTTCAAATAGTTGTGTGGGCAAAACAAGAACAGTATCCATTATATAATTTATATTGAAATTATTTAATATATTTGTAATAAAACTTTTTATTTTTAAATGATAGTCTACTATATTTTTTCATATCTATTAAATAGCTAATGCACAAATTTCTATTTTTTGAAAATTTATCACTTTGTATTAAATTAAGCATTTTTCCTTCGACTGAGCTCGAGTTCAGAGGTATTAATAATTTTGTTGATATCATTTCATTTGAATCCAATGTTATATTAAATCTATAAAGAATATCGTAATCATATTCAATATTTAATTTTTCATATAGAAATTTAACAATGTCAATGATGCCATATTTCACAGAGAAAAAGAAAAGTTTAGATTCAATATTTTCACAATTATTAAATTCATCAAGTATTTCATATTTTTCCATATATTGCAATATTTCATCAGCTTTTTTTTGTCCATATAATGAAATAAATAAATCAATAATACTCATTATGTTTTATTGTTAAATATCTTTCTTTATATTTTAAGTATTCTTTATGATATTTTATTTTACTTCCACCAGAAAGTTCTTTTTCAAATCTTTCATTTAATCCAACATTGATAACTATAGCAACAACTATTGTAAACAAACTATCCGCCACAGGATTATGAGCTTTTTCACCTATACTTTTTCCTATTTCGTCAAATAATGTTTTAATTGATTTATCATAAACTTTTGTATTAATCAATCCTCGATACGTGTTTTCTAATTGTGAACTACCAAAATGTGTTCTAGAGAATCCATTAAAAGTTTCAATATCATAATATCTATCTAAATCCATATTTATTTTCTTATTGATAATCATTTTTGTATTTTTGACTGCAACTAAATCCATTTTTCCTTTAACAATTAATATTGAATCTCTTGATAATTCACTAAATAATTTCATGAAATCGTCATATTTTCCTTCAATTAATTTTAATCTATTTTTTACTAATTCATCATTCCAATATAGATTATTTACTTTATTAAAATTTGTTAATAATTTTGATCCTTCTAAATCTTTTGCATAAATATCATATTGAATATTATTTAGTATTTTTTTAATATAATTAATTTCATTTTGAATTTGATCATTTGTTTCTGCATCAATTAAATAACTTATTGATCTTTTAATTTTATCTTTTGATTTTTGATCTAATTTTTTTTTAAATAAATAATTTTCATATAATTCTTTTGATAAATTTTGAATGGTTAACTTATTATTACTAATATTAATATCAATGTCAAATATATTATCTATATGAAAATCATTTTCATAATCGGCCATTAATTCATAAGTTTCATTAGAAACAGTAGCATACTTAGCAGTGATAAGGCGCATATCTTTTTTATTAAATTTTCCAATTTTATCCAATGAATCAAAATTAAGAAATATATGTCCAATATAATATACATGTTTCTTATCATGAATAAAAAACATTAACCCAATTTCTCTTATGAATATAGCTTTTCCATCTTCTGATGTTATATTTTTCATATTTCCAACTATTGCTCCCTGAAATTCAATATCGAAACATATTGACAACGGCCTATAATTATTAATATTACCAAATGCATTAATTATTTTTTCATCACTAATTTGTATGAAAGAAAAAGAATCAATGTGACCAAAATTATCAAAAAAGGATATTAAATTACTTTTAAGATTATCATAAATATTTAGATTTTGAATATTATTTTTCCAAATGTTTCTGTTCATATAATAATATTGTAGAAGATTATTACATGAGTTAAATTAAAATTTATTTATTTTTTAGATTATTTTGCAAAATTAAAATTTCTGAAATATTATTACATATGTCTATGAATTTTGTGTGACTCTCTATTATTTTCATTTCTGATGCCAATGATAATTCAATATTTCTTTTAATATCAATGAATTGATTTTCAATATTATTTAATTTTATTAGAATTTCATTTAGATATCCCCTAAATTGCCTTATGATATAGAATATATATAAGAAAAAAGATAATAAACTAAAAGTCCATATCATTATATATTATCAATGTATCGTTTTCTTAAGCAATTTTATTATCAAGATAAAAATTATATATAAATAACAATATTATCAACAGCATCACATTCTTCACAATAGAAAGAATTATTCTTAATAACAATAGTATTGCAATTTAATTTTTTTTCTATCAATGATTTTGTTAAATGTTCACAAACAAAACTGTTATCCAAAGATTCAATATAGTTTATTGCGCATGATAAACAAAGTAATTCGCTATCACTACCATCAATACTATCTGTATTGCGTTTAATAATAAAACAACCAAATAAATTTTTATATGCACAACTATCAAAATAATTTTTATGTCCAGTATGTCTTTTATTACAGAACCATTTTTTACAGCAATTACATTGTTCACCAAAAGCTTTTGAATCAGTAATTAGAATTGGTTCATCGCATATATAGCAAAAATGATAGATAATAATTTTATTATATGCTAATTCAATTTGACTTACTAATACATTTATTTTATGTTCATTATATTCAATGAATTCTTTCATCTATATTCATAGATTTCATTTTTATTTGCATAGAAAGGCAATTGTTCCAGATAATTGTAATGGTGTATTCATACCTTGACTAATGATTAGACTTGTTTTTCCAATTTCTTCTAAAAAAGATATTTTTGTTTTTTCATCAATTATTTTATTGTTTATAGTTTTTAATGTATACATCATTGTAAATGCAATATCTGAACTTGAATATCCTTTTTTATATAAACTATTAAGATGATTTAGAGCAACTTTAAAGTCTTTTTTATGACAAGCTTCAAATATATTCTGAATAACAAGTGGATGTGGTTTATCACATAATTTATAAACATTATCCGGTGTTATATTTATATAACCGTTAAATGTCAATTGTAAATTATTTATAGCCTGTCTTAAATCACCTTGAGATGTTGTGATAATAATATTTAATCCTTCTTCTGAATATGGAATATTTTCCATTTTACAAATATGTTCTAATCTTAATTTTAATTGGTCATTTGATAATCTACAATACCTAAAAATAATACATCTACTCTGAATAGCTTCAATAATTTGACTTGAATTATTGCATGTAAATGCAAATCTTGTATTATTATACTCTTGCATTAAATTATTTATTGATTGTTGAGCTTTCTTTGTCATATTATCAGCTTCATCCAATAATACTATTTTATGTTTAGCATATTTATCACTTGTTTCGAGTTTTTTTTTACAAAAATATTCAATCGATTCTTGTACAGTTTTTACTCCTCTATCATCAGATGCATTTAATTCTAAAACACCTTGTCTGTAATATTTACCTAATAACTTTTTTGCAATACACAATATAGTTGTTGTTTTTCCAATACCAGGCGATCCAGTAATAATAATATTCGGCATATTTTTATCCTCAATAATTTTTTTAATTTTACTTAATGTTCCATTATCCAAAACTAGTTCATCAATATCTATTGGTCTGTATTTTTCAATCCATGGTTTATTCATTGATTGTTTATTGTCATCTTTTTGATTTATATTATTATCAATCGAGTCAAAATAATTATATTCAGGGCTAGATTCAATATCTGAATCATTTAATTGTAATGATATTTTATGTTTCATTTGTATTTGCTTTTTTTTAGGTCCTCTTTTCTTATTTTTATTATTTGATAATGATTTATCACTTTCACTATTTGTATTCTTTTCATTATTATTCATTTATTAATAATTAATAATACATCTTTATGCCAATTATTCCTTCTATTTTAAATTTCAATTTTCCTTGCATAAATAAAAAAATACTAAAAATTATTAATCATTCGAAGGATCATAGTCAATACATACTTTTTTTTCATTTTTATCCCCCTCAACAAAAATATGATTTATTTCAAAAATTTCCGAATAATTAGTGCTGTAATTAAACATTTCATCTGGATAACTATAGAAATCGACTTCTTTTTCAAAATCATATTCATCCTGGCCAAATTTTTTAATAATATATTCTTTTCTAATATCTATATCTGAATTAATTTCTTTAATAATACCTTCATTAAGCATGAAATCATTAAAACTAACGACATTATCATTTTTAGCTTTTAATGTATGAACATTGTACCTTTTTGTTTTATAATATTTATTTCTTGTTGTTCCCCAATATTCAAAACATGATAGCATATCTCTAATATCAATGACCAAAGGATTAATATCGCCTTCTTCAATTGGTTTTCTCATTATTCTTCCTATTGCTTGAACAATATCTTTTTTAGGCGATGCTAATACAAGAGTATTTAAACTATCAATATCTAATCCTTCTTCTGCCATTGCATATGTTCCAAATAAAATATCTGCTGATGCTGCATCATCTAATTCATAATCTTTCATTCCACCAATATAAAATGCTGTTTTATATTCATCTTCTTCACAAATACCGTCCTTAATATCTTCTTGGATTTTAGCATCAAGTAATTTTTTTAGTATTTCGAGATGATCCAATCTCCCGCTTAGTACTAATATTTTTCTTTCGTCTTTTTTTCTTAAAGCATTGACAATATTAGTGATAAATACATTTCTTGATTTTATTTTACAGAGATTACTTGTCATTTTCACAGTGTCTGGACTTACTTTTCCTTTGACCCATCTTTTCTTTTCAACAAACAATGGATCATTACATTCATATTCAAATGATTTTATATAAACAGCATTATCACCAATTCTTTCAACTTTAACCATAATATCGCCAAGAAACCAACGTATTACTTTTGTCATACCATCATTTCTAATTGGTGTTGCAGATAATCCAATTGTATATTGTGGTGAAATTTTTAATAATGCTCTTGAAAATACTTTTGAACCAATATGATGGCAATTATGAACAACAGGTTGAACATCATCATCAACAATTATAAAATTATGATTGTCTTCAACTTCAATATCATAAACATTATTTCCCTCTGAAATAATAACTTCACTTACTGATGTTATTTTATAATTATTACCATCATTACCAAATAAAATATGATTATTTGTTAATAATCTTGCTTCTATATATCCTTCTGTAGTTAAAAATTTATGATTTGGTGTACATTCAAAAGACTTATTACATATATCAATTCTTATTAATTGAGTACAATATTTTTTCCATCCATATGTCATTTTTTTAAATTCAAAATTACAATTTTTTTCATTATATGATTTTATTAATGGTAATTCTTTACCATTTTTCCACATTTTATATAAATCTTTAATTTGAAATAAACCTTTTTGTGTTATTACTTTAGTATAGCCGGGAAAACATTCATCAACTAATAATAGCCCAAACCCTTTAAAAATTTCTGGATCATAGTCAATCATACTGACACTTTGTAACATACCAATAACTATATCTTTTCCTTCAACATCAGTTTTCTTTTGACGTATAATTCCAACATTTGCATTTGTAAATTTTTTAATTCTATCATACCATTGATCCATTAGAAAAGTTTTATGAACTAAAATTAAAGCCTTAACTTTCAATACACTTGTTAAATATAATGCTAATACTGTTTTTCCATAACCAGTATGTAATTGTAATATGCCGCCGCCAATATTTTTTATTTTTTCTAATGCAACTTTGGCAACTTCAACTTGTGTACCCCTTAAATTTCCTTGAAATTCAAAATTAACTTTCGTATTTTCTTCTTTAATGAGATTTTTAGCTGGTCCTAAATATTTTAAACCATAATATCTCGGAATTGCTAAATTATTATTATTTTCTCTATACACTGTAAAACTTTCTAGTTCACCACCATAATCAGTTTTCTTCTCTGGTGTAACAGTTAATTTTTCCCTTAATTGATCTACTATTTTTTTATCCTTTTTAGATACAATATATCCATCCTTTGTAATTTTATATGAATTGGCCATTAATGATATTTAATGATATAACCTTAAATAATTTTATTTAAAAATCAATTTTTGAAATATAATATAGATTTTTTTTATCAATATTAAATATATAAATAATATGACAGATATAATGAAAACTGCAGATGACAAAGTCACAGGATGGCTATCAAATGAATATGTTAATATTGCACTCGCATTACTTTTAGTTGTTTATTCAGCATATGGAGTCAATACCTTACCCCCATATATTCTCAGACTTTTTGATATGCCATTATTTAAGTTATTAGTTTTTCTATTAATAGTTTATCTTGCAAGAAAGAGTCCGACTATTGCAATTATTGCAGCAGTAGCTGTTATGGTAACTTTACAAGTTCTAACAAAAATGAAGATTGATGATGCATTATTAACTTCAGTCAAAAAAGAAAATATGGAACAAGTAGCAGCATTAAAAGTAAACCCTGAAATGGCAGTTCATGAAATTGCTCAACAAGAAATTCACATTCCTCAAGAAGCATTGATAGAAATCAAAACTGAATCCAAAGATGTAGTTTCTGATGACTCTGGCTCATGTGTTAAACAATTACAATACAATGATAATTTTTATCCCCAATATACTAATTTAGAACAACCTACTGTTTATGATGCACGTAATACAGGAAAAACTGTTGGCGGATATGATGCAAGTCTTGGAAATCCAGAAATTAATGGATATGATCCTAATTATAATTATGCAGCATTATAAATTATATACCTTTTGAAATTTATTATTATTAATTTGCAGAAAAATTATCCTATTATACTTTTTCTACTATAAAAATATATGAATTCAATACGTCCGCAGCTGCATAACAACATTGATTTATTGCGCTATACATCATTTAATATTTATTCAACGCAATAAATCCATGTTGCTAGACGTCTGCGCAAATTTATATAAATTAATTGTTTTAGATGAAGTTACGCG
>Ga0209668_10000082_pt1 | contig 37458 bp, 30 predicted proteins | sample FrelakmetPLP11PL_FD_187150 | JGI IMG/M metagenome (GOLD analysis project Ga0209668, IMG submission 187150) | Freshwater lake sediment microbial communities from the University of Notre Dame, USA, for methane emissions studies - PLP11 PL (SPAdes)... | ecosystem: Environmental > Aquatic >...
AATCTTTTGTAGAAGTAGTGCGATAACTAGTGAGCCGCTAGAGAACACCTGAACAAAGTAGTGATTCCAGTCTCTTCCGGAAAACAATGCGCCGAATAATGAGTAAATGAACCAGGTAAGTGCGATCATCGTTCCACTTTTGATCTTTTTTGTGACGTATAGTGTGAAAACCACGAGCGTTGAAACCAATGTTGCGATAAGACGATGGCCAAGTTTCGAGAGCAGAATCGAGTATGCACTGTATTTTGCTGCGTTTCCGTCTTCGATATACCCTGCATTGTGTGTAAGGGTAGCACCAATAAAGTCAGACAGGTATCCGAGTCGATAGTAATAGACAGCGGTTAGTCCAAACGGTAACAGAAACCCAATTATCAAAGGAAGAACGTAAAAGATTAAAACATACTGTTTTCGTTTGAGCGCTAGGAAGCCAAGAATTAGTCCTGCGGCAATGAGTTCGAATACTGCGACCATTTTGAAGTAGAATCCCAGTCCGAGAAAAAGTCCGGAAAGGAGTGCTTTCCACCAGGTGGCCTTCCTTGTGTCCTTAAATAGTATGTAAAACGCGATAGCATTTGGAAGAATCATAAATATTTCAGCGTTTGGTATGCCGCCTGTGCATACAGGCGGCAGTGTCAAAAAAGCGAAGACCCAGGCTGAGGCAATAGCTATTTTTCGGTTAAACAACGATTGTGCAAGCTTAAATAGCATGACTGCAGTAGCAAAGATCCAAATTGTTAGAAATCCATGTAGAAAAGCTTGCTCATGACCAAAAAGCTTGTAAAAAAGAGAAAAGATTAAATAGATTCCTGGAAGTTTATTATCCCAAAGGTCAACATACAAAAGTTTTCCCTGAACCATACCTTGGCCAATTACCTGGTAAAATCCACTGTCCCAGTACCATAGGGGCTCGAGTAACGTTGGTAGATGAAAAATTATAATTGCAAGCAACACCCATAATAATGGATGTTTAATCCACCAGCCTATCCTAAATTTAATCTTATTCCACATGTTGTGAGTATTTTAAACCTGATATGAGCTGAAATCAATGTAAACAAAATCAAATGCTCTTTTCCTATGATTTTAATAGTTGACACATGAACGAAATAGGTATACCATACATACATTAACTATCTTTATACATACATGAAAAAAGACCAAAGAAACAAACTGAAAGTAATATTTGGTTTCTTGATTATTCTAGGCGCAATATTGATTAATGTACCCGGCAACAATATTGCATTTTCTGAAAATGCAACTACTAACAAAGCTACTGCACCTCAGACAAATAACAGTAGCGCTAGTGATAAAATATCATCATACTGGAATCAGTCTAATAGATTTGGAGATGAAGAGCCGTGGAATTCACCGAAAATAGAAACTCTTCAAAATGGAGAGCTTGTGGTATTATCTCAAGGCATTGTATATCGAGTACCAGCAGATGGTAAACCTGCATCGGTAATACGAGGAGGAAACACGCTTAGAAATAGTTTTGTAAATTCTGTATATGTTGATCCTTCGAGCAGAATTTATGTAAATACAAATACTACGCAGCAAAGGGACCAAGGCTCTCCAGATGTTTTAATATCAAACGACTTCGGAGCTACTTGGACTCCAATTGTTAACCTAAGACCATTACTACAGGAATTTCCAAGCAGTTCTAGCCTTATTGTTGATTCTTATCACTGGGATTCGGGAATACTATATCTAGGGGTTAGTGTTCTATGCTGGAATCCTGAAGTTCGAGAAGGGCTATTAGTGAAATATGATCCAGCCACAGGATGGAGTGTAATTGCGCGAAATATTAGGACAAGTGAAAATGATGATATTTATATAATAATGAACATAGATAAGATAGGTGATAGGGTTGTATTTACTGGCATGACTGGTCTTTGTGCTGGTTCTTGTCCAGGATTTAGAGGCGCCTTTGTTTTCTATTCAAACGACAGCGTAAACTGGATAGAGGCTGAAGTGAAAGTTGACCACAATTCTCTTGAAACAGACGACGGTAAACTTTACCTGAGATCGCATAGCGGTACTCTCTATTGGAGTGCATATGAAGGAAAGATCCTGAGCTCAACAGATAGTGGGGCTACATGGAGTTTGTTATCCACGGTCAATGCATCATATATGCGTGACGCAGTAGAATATTATAATGGTACATCTTATGTAATCGTTATCCTGCATTACGGTGGTGGTAACGTTCATATCTCCGAAAACGGCGGAATTTCATGGAGCAGCTTAGGAAATATGCAGCAAGCATATGTTGAGGATCTTAAATATGTTGAAACATGGGATAGATCCTTAATGAATAAAAATCCAAGCCCATATTATAAGAGCTTATATGTGTCTGGACAAGATGGGCTAATATGGAAATTGGATACAGTATTATCAACTAATAATGCTCCTGTTATTGTAAATCCTGGTGGAAGACTTGTACGACCAGGAGAAACAGTTGTTCAGACATTTGACATGTCTGATCCAGATGGAGAATCAATCGTTCCGTTTATGAGTAACCTTCCGAACGGAGCAGTTTTTAACGCTGAAACAAGGACTTTAACATGGGTTGTGCCTAGAGACTATTGTGGGGATCTCTCAATGTTGGTTGGGGCAGTTGATTCAGGAGGTTTTAGCTATCAAGATTATACGGTTTATACATCAGTGGGCTGTCTACCAAGACTAGAAATTACCAGCTTGGTCGATGAACCTGATCCTGTACGAGTAGGTAATTATGTTACGTATACAATTACAGTAACAAACACAAGCGAAATTCCTCTAAACGGAACTGCAACTATTGAGTTCATGCCTGACAGAGAATACTATTATAATGCAGAGTACAATTGGGTCTTTCCGTATGGCACCTGTGAGTACTGGAGTACATTAGAACGTGTAGAATGCAATTTTACCAATTTAGCAGCTGGAGATTATGTGGTATTAGAAGTAAATGCACGAGCCGAGCTTGTAGGCACTACAAGAACAACACGAGCTAATGTGTTTGCAACTGGCTGGACTGGTGATACGGTATATCAAAACACTACGATAGAACCTGCTACACAGTTATATTAGACCGTTCGAAGATCACGGATACGAAGATCTAGTTTAGACCGTCCGTTCCAAATGGAGCGTGATATCGAGCAAGCAAGTTCTACTTTGTCACCACAATTAAGTGAGAATGCAAACGAAGGTGCTTCAAACCAGACAGCCTCGAACGTTCGATTGGTTTTTGGGTCATGAACAAATAGCTTGAGATGGTTTTTGTCCTTACCAATTGGAGCAATTTGAACGATTGTAACTGGCCCAAAAGCAAAAAGTGGTGATGGATTGCCAAAGCCAGTAGGTTCGAGTTTCTCTAGGTAATTTGTAAGCTCAAAGTTAATTTCATCGCCAGTGATAGTGTAATCGATAGGCAGTGTCTTGATAAGCAGCTGATCTGTTAATGCTTGGTTTGCGTGTTTTAGCAATGCCTCTCGGAAGAAAGGTTCCTTTTTAATGTCAGTACTGAAGCCTGCGGCAAGCGAATGTCCGCCAAAACGATCAAGCCACTTACTGCTAGCTGAGAACGCGCTGACAATATCGTAGCCACGAATACTTCTAGCTGAACCCTTAGCTTCGTTGTTTAGCGTACGGACAACAACAACAGGTCTAGAGTACTTTTCAGTCATTCTGCCGGCGACCAGCCCAATGATCCCATCTTTCCATTTATCACTTGAAAAGTAGTAGAGCATTGAGCCTTTATCTTTGTCGACTAAGGCTTCAGCCTCAGTAATTGCCTCCAGTGTAAGCGCTTGTCGCTCCTGGTTAAGTTTCTCAAGTTGTTCTGCCAGGACTATTGCGTCGTACTCTTTATTAGCGGTAAGCAGGGCAAGCGCGTCCATAGCAGACGAAAGGCGTCCGGCTGCGTTTAGCCGTGGACCAAGTACAAAGCCCAGGTGATATGCTTGAAGCCCTTTGTCGGAAATCGCAGTTTGTTTAATTAGCGCTTTAAGCCCTTCACGCTGTGTTTTCTTTAGTTGCTCAAGTCCAAACTTAACGATTATGCGATTTTCACCCTGGAGTGGCATCACATCACAAACTGTTGCAAAAGCTACAAGGTCTAAGTAACTTTTAGAGGTTTCAGTGAGTTTTATGGTAGACGATGTTGGGGTTTTAGAAGCCTTTGTTTGGTTTTCAAGCGCGCAAACCAGCTTCCATGTGACAGCCGCACCGCAGAGCTCCGGGAACGGATACTTTCCCTTCGGGTGTTTCGGATGTATAACCGCTGATGCGGTAGGCAGATATGGCTTACCCTTTTCTTTACGGATCTCATGATGATCAGTAATTATCAATTTGATGCCCTTTTTTTTGTATTTGTCGACTAGTTCGACGTCTCTGATGCCGCAATCTACACTGATGATAAGTTTAGCTCCCTTCTTTGTGACTTCAGCTAACGAGGCTTCAGTTAGGCCGTAGCCTTCATCAACGCGGTGCGGAATGTACGCAAAGGCGTCCGCACCGCGTAAAATCTTTAGATAGTCGAATAGTATTGCTGTTGCTGTTACTCCGTCCACGTCAAAGTCGCCATGGATAGCTATTTTATCCTTCTTCGCGATCGATTCTTCAATCGTCTTTACAGCGATAGCCATAGAGTAAAACAGATTTGGAGAATATAGCTGGTCAAGACTTGGGTTGAAAAATGATTTAGCGCCTAGAGCATCGTAAATACCACGTTTGTTTAATACTGCTTGTAAAGACTCTGAAAACATTGATAGTGCCTTGCGTATTCTAGCTGTAGGAAGATCGGCAACTTGCCAAATCGTGCTGACCATAAGTGCAATTTCTAATTATCAGGTAATGAATCAACTACAGAATCACTCTCATCAAATGGATCCTTATACTTTTTCTTGGGAGCCTGCTGTTCTCCAGGTTGGAACTCTGGCTCTGAAACAGGCATTGCGCTAGGCGCTATGGCAGGTGATTGATAAGTATGTTGAGGTGCTTGTCCGCCGCTTGGCGCCTTAAACTGACGGAGGAAACCATCAGCGTCGGTTACTAAAACTTTGCGAGGTTTGTTTCCGTCTACTGGGCCCACTACATTTGCCTTTTCCATTTCATCAATCAGGCGGCTAGCACGGGCATAGCCGATACTGAGTTTGGTCTGCAGAAGTGAGGCTGAGCCTCTTTGGGCATTAACAATTACCCTTACAGCATCAGTGAAAAGATCGTCGTCAGAAGAGTATCCAGTCGTAGTGATTTTACCTTCTTTATCTTCGATGATCTCCTCATTGTAGTGAAGCTCTTTGGTTTGCTCTTTAACAAAGGATAGAACTTTCTCAATTTCATTATCGCGAAGGAAAACGCCCTGGATACGAGTAGGTTTAACTGAATCAGGAAGTTTGAGAAGCATATCACCCCGGCCAAGAAGTGTCTCTGCACCTTGCTGATCTAGAATCACACGCGAATCGACAATTGAGGTTACAGCCATTGCTGCGCGCGCTGGAATGTTGGCCTTGATAAGGCCTGTAACTACGTCAACTGAAGGTCTCTGGGTAGCTAAAATTAGGTGGATACCGGTAGCGCGCGCCATCTGAGCAAGCCGGACGATCGCATTCTCAACCTCCACCCCATGGCGAAGCATCAGATCTGCCATTTCGTCGATTATTAGCACCAGATAGGGTAGGGCAGTGTAGCCCATTTTTTCGTTATAAACGTCGATGCTTCGGGCGCCTGCCTCCTTGAAAAGCTTGTATCGGCGCTCCATTTCGGCCAGTATCCATTTAAGCGAGTTCAGAACTTCGCTAACGTCGGTGATGACTTCAGTTAGAAGGTGTGGAATATTGTTGTAGCCATAAAGCTCGACCATTTTTGGGTCAACCATAATTAACCGTAGCTGATCAGGAGAAAAGTGGAATAAAAGGCTGATAATTACTCCGTTCACAAGCACCGACTTGCCGGAGCCGGTGGCTCCGGCGATCAAAAAGTGTGGCATTTTTGTAAGATCCTTGATAACTGCTTTGCCGGCTACGTCTTTTCCAATCACAATTGGGATTCGCATCGAGCTAGACTTAACCTCATCGCTTTCGAGAAGCTCACGAAGTGATACCCACTGGGGCGTAGGATTAGCAACTTCGATTCCGATATATGGGGTTCCCGGGATTGGTGCCACTATTCTAATTGCGGTTGGCGCGGCAAGAGATAAGGTCAAGTCTTTAGTTAGTGCCTCGATTTTAGAAACTTTTGTACCGGCAGGAATAGCAAGCATGTATTGTGTAACTGAAGGACCTTGGCTCTTGCCGACCACTCGTACCCTGATCCCAAAATCCGAAAAGGTCTCCTCAATAATATCAGCGTTCTTGGCCATGTTCTGAGGCTGTTTTTTAACAGCATCGGGTTTGTCAAGCAGTGAGATTGGTGGAAGTTTCCAATCAGGGTAGAGGTTAATTGGCGCACCCATACTTGAGCCTTCTTTCGAGTTTGAAGCGCCAGCACCAGCACCTGCGACAGTTTCGCCGCCACTGTTTCCAGAGGCCATCCGATACTTAAGTTCTTCCTCAGGAGTTTTAGGCGCTTCCTTTTGAGGCTCAGGCGCTGTCGACTGTTCTGGTTCCTTGTCTCTAGAGGAAAGATCAGAAACCATTTTAATCTTTTGGTTTTCCTTGTCTTTATCGTTGCGATTGTCATACGTTACCTTGACCTTGAGGTCAGGCTCATCCTTTTTACCAACCATCCAGTTAAAAGCTTTGGCAATATTAGTAACAAACCACTTGACTCCTACTATTAAGTAGCCGACACCGTCAATAATACCCTTTACGAGTTGTGCTGGTGAAATGCTAAGCGAAGACCCTAGAAAGATCACAATAAAAGGCGTGAGCAAAATCAGCCCGCCGATTCGCGAGATGCGATCATAGATCCAACGGCTAAGGGTATATCCAATTACACCGCCGTACTGGCCAGCTTCCGCTGCTACCAGGGCGTTGTCGCCTGGAACAAATAGATGTATCCACGCCAGGAACGTTACACCAAAAAGCAGAATGCTAACAATTACTCGTGTACTGTTGAACTTATTTTCAGTGCCAAGTAGGCGTAGGCCAACAGCTAGAAAAGCTAGTGCAAAAACGACTACGCCTACACCAAGATTCTGTCGGATCAGATCCAGCAGCATCGATTGTACAAAAAGGCTAAGCGCAAGCAATACAGCAATAACAAGAAATACTACTCCAAGAATAGACTGTATCTCTGGATCTTTGATTGTAACTGGTCGATGTTTTGGTCTTCGTCCCATACCATATTCAGTATAGCAGAAACGGCCGTCTGTAAAAACTGTGCAAGCACTTGAGTATGCTATAATTTGCTATGGACGCAAAATCGCTCGTAATATCAAAACTATCGTCACTTCCTGGCTGCTATCTATACAAAAATAAACCAGGAAAAGTGTTGTACGTCGGCAAGGCCAAGAACCTGAAGAAGCGCGTGAAGCAGTACTTTCAGTATACGCGTGAACTTGAGCCACGAATTCAGAAGATGGTTGAGGAAGCTGACCATGTGGAAACGATCGAGGTTGGCTCTGAAGTTGAGGCGTTAATCCTTGAGGCAAACCTGATAAAAAAGTACCGACCGAAGTACAACTCACTATTGAAAGACGACAAGTCGTACTCCTGGATTGTGATTACAAAGGAAGCGTTTCCACGGATTTTTGCCATTCGTAAAATAAAAGAGTTCCCAAAGGATAGGCTCTTTGGCCCATATCCTTCAGGTGCTGCACTTGTGCAAACCCTTCGTTTTCTTAACTCTGTGTTTCCATTTCGGCGCTGTAAGCACCAGGTCTCGGCAAGGCTCGATCAAAAAGACATGAAGGAGATCAGGCGATGTTTCTACTATCACCTAGGTAAGTGCGTGGTGGAACCGGATGGTACGATCGATCAAAAGCAGTACGAAAAAAACATCCGTGCAATAATTCTATTTCTGCGATCGCGTAAGCATCATTTGATTACACAACTGAAAAAAGAGATGAAACTGCTTTCAAAAAGTAACAAATATGAGGAAGCTGCCAGGGTCAGAGATCAGATAGAAGCACTTGAGACAATTTCTAAACGAGTATACATAGAGTGGGGTCAGGACGAATATGACATTCGACGTAGCCAGCGACAGCGCGCGCGGAACGGCATGAAAGCGCTGCTTAGTGTTCTAAAGCATCACAAAATAATTGGTAAACAGCCGACGGACTACTATATCGATAACCATCGGATCGAATGTTACGACATCTCAAACATTTCAGGGAAGTTCGCTACTGGATCGATGGTGGTGTTTCAAGCCGGTCTAAAAAAGGCCGCTTATTATCGTAGATTTAAGATCCGGACAGATAATACGCCTAACGACTTTAAGATGATGAGTGAAGTCTTTTCGCGGCGTTTCGCTAGGGCGGAGACGCCTAAAGACATTAACAATAAAAAAGTGAAAAGAGAAACATCCACGTGGTCAAAAGATCCATCCTTTTGCAAACTTCCCAAGTTAATTATTGTAGATGGTGGCAAGGGACAGCGAAACGCCGCAGAGAAGGCCCTTAGCAATAAACCTGGGATTCCTGATATACCTATTATTGGTCTTTCCAAGCGAAACGAAGAGCTTTGGGTCAAGGATGAAAAGCATCCGATCATCCTTCCCAAAGATAGCGATGCTCTATTCCTAGTCGAGCGTATCCGTGACGAAGCTCACCGCTTTGCAATAGCGTATCACCGTAAGGTGAGAAGTAAATTAGGCTATTAAGTCAAATGCAACTACATACCAGCCGACAGCGAGTAAACAATAACTGGTGCTGGCATATTAAGTGCTGTTGTTACCCCTTTAACCGAAACGGTCATAGCTTCATCAGTGGGGTTCTCTGCCTTTTGAAAGACGATAGTCTGGGATCCTTTGGCTGGGATAAACAAGAATTGAGTTTGTTGAGCATCGTTTGGCCTCATTGTTGTAACACTAGCTGTTATTTGCGAAGAGCCAGGGTTATAAATAACAACTGCTGTATTCACAGAATCCAGGATACCAGTCACATATGACGTATCAGATTGTATCTCCAGTAGAGCTGCCTCACTACATGAGACAGCTTTTAAGCCTCGGCCCATATATTCTGAACTATTTGACGGAGAGGTGTGGGACTCGGCAATGTCTTGCGTGCCAGCAATCAAAGACGCAGAATGCACCTCGGAAGCTATTTCAACTTCTGCAGCACCATAAAAACCAGATGGTAATTGTATATAATCGGTATCTCTATTTAACGAACCATTAACTGGAATTGAATCAGTAAATGACAGTAATTGTTTACCGTCGTTAGAGTAAAAAGTGACTTCGATATCAGCAGGCCTTCCTTCTTCCGCAGGACTAGCATTTGTGATACTTATACCTGTTTTCTCGATACCAAATGATTCATCTGTAATCCCAAGTAAGCACATTTTAGATGAGAATTCAGTGAAATTATTTCGACCTCTAGAGTAATTCCCCTTAGCGCCATTAGAACCAGCAAATGAAAAATCCTCTGTCGTTGAGACAATAGTACCATTAGGCGATGGTGTGAAAAGCTTGACATAACCAACTGCATCACCCGATCCTGTGAGCGCTTGGACCTGGTTACGGAAATGACTGCCGCCAACTATTAATTCGTAAGTTCCATTAGGATTTAGCATTGATGTAGAAGCGCCAGTACATACATCGTCAACTATACAAAAAGAGTAATATACAGATGTTGCTAAGTTTCCAGTGTTAGTGATGTTAATAACCTGGTTCTGAATGCCCCAGGTAGCTGTTACTACTGGTGTTACAAAGTTAAAACGGCTTCCAAGAGAAGCTGGAATTCCTTCCATACCCCAGGCGCTTGAGTCAGAAATCAGAGTATCGTTTCCTACTTCCTGTTGATACTCAATTACATCATACATAACAACTATTGGTTCAGGGTTAGGATTACCGGTAACCTCAACAGTGACTGTGCCGTAGTAAGATGAGCTTTCGATGCCAAGCTCTGACGTTAGTACAGTAATTGTGTCGCTTGTTTCTACTCGATAAACGGCCTTGTCCCCTTCTATGTTTTTAATCGAGCCATCGGCGTTGTAAAGCGTCACCAATACAGACTGTGGTTTTGAGGAAATGGGGTTTGATATGTAAATAGCAGTAAATATACCAGTTCCAGTTGTGTACATATCCAGATAATGGTTTCTGCTTCCTGGTAGATAGTATTTAGTGTCAAGTTGACTTGATGTAATAGAATTATGACCAATACCCGTTGTTTTTGTATATTTGCTAAGACCGTTAACGCTTTGAATGCTTGTACTTTTTGAAGATGTGTATAGCATATTATCTGTGTTTGTTGTAATAGCTGCTCCAGTAGCCTTGTAAGTGTTTTCAAAAGGAGTATACACAGCTGGATAACTTGATGTGTTTATTGCGTTGATACCGAAACTTGTTAAGCCAACAATACTTCCTAATAAACTTACACAGGCTAGCGAGAGAGCTATCGAGCGAGCATTTTTATGAGTTATCTTATTCATTATATCAATTATACACCTAGGCGACCAAAAACGATAATATTTCAAATATATGCTTAGGTAAAATATAACGATATAGGAGTAAAATAGAAACAAAACGTTGAGGGATGCTACTTGTTGGTGTATAATTTAATGCATACTATGCGGGTGTAGTTCAATGGTAAAACCTCACCCTTCCAAGGTGAAGTTGCCGGTTCAAGTCCGGTCACCCGCTCATGAAAAATGATCAAAAGTTCAAAATAGGCGCAATAGCGGTTCTGCTTGCGTTTCTCGGTTTTGTAAGCTTATTTGGCTACCGTAACTATTTAATCGCTTCAAACCCTCCCATGGAAAAACCAACCTACTCAACAATACTCTCTCTCGAAACCTCAAAAGGTGTAATCAAGATCGGGCTTTACGACGAGGCATATCCTATTACGACAACGAACTTTCTTAAGCTTGCCACAAATGGCTTTTACAACGATCTTATCTTTCACCGTGTGATCCCCGGTTTTATGATTCAGGGTGGTGATCCGAATGGTGATGGAACAGGTGATCCAGGTTACAGCATTGAAGATGAATTCAGCCCTTTCAACCAGAACCTTCGTGGCACGATTGCAATGGCTAACTCCGGCCCGAATACTGGTGGTAGTCAGTTCTTTATTAATTTGGCGGATAATAACTATCTTGATACCAAGCACCCCGTTTTTGGAGAAGTGATTGAGGGTATGGATGTTGTTGATGCTATAGCGTCGTCTCCAACCGGCGAAAACGACAAACCGCTCGAAGATATAAAGATAATCAGCGCGACAGTTGTTCAATGAAAGTTTTAATTATCAATGGTTCGCATAGGGCGGGCAACACAGATATTGCTGTCGACAAGGTTCTTTCCGAATTGCATAAACGGGGAGATATTGCTGTGCAGTTGAAATTGCGGGACATTGAAATGATGATGCCTGACGGGTGTGTAGCTTGTTGCGAGAGTAAAGACTGCCCGAACGTCAAAGATCAGTTTTCGAAAGAGATCGAGCCAGATCTTCATGACTATGATGTATATATAATAGCTACACCAACTTGGAGCGATACGATTACGCCCTTAACGAATATTTTCTGGCAAAGGATTGTTACATGGGATAATGACGACCGACAATACCTTAAAGGCAAGAAATTGGCTGTAATTACTCATGGTCAGGCCGGTATGAAGTCATGGAAAAATGTCATTAACTGGGCAAAAAGCGTTTGTGTTTGGGAAAAGTGTATATTTACGGGTGCTTTAACCTTTAAGTCCGGCGCAAAGCCTGGTGTTCTGAGACTAACAAGCTTACAAGTAGAAAAGTTTGTCGATCTACTTACTGCAAAAGTGGAATAAGTTCCTTTCGAAGCATGAGTTTATCTCTCTTTGCAATATTGTCTTTGAACGTAACTCCGAGTTTGCCTTCAAGATGCTTCTGAATAACTTTGTCACTGGTTAAAATAATGTGGATGGGCTTTTCGAGGTCAACAGTTGTAATTAGGCAACTCGAAAGTCTCTTTTCAACTTTAATGATTTCGAGTGCTTCTAATAACGCGTCTTTATGTTTATCCATCATTTCTTGGAGGTTTAGCATTTCAAGCTGGCCAATACCGACAAGACCAAGGCACGTTTCGACCTCCTTGAAGTCACTTACGAGCACATTCTTTGGGTTTTCTAAAATAGCTTTTGTCTTTGCCTCAAACATATCACGCACCACACCGTCTGGAATATCTGAACGTTCCTTTAACCAATTAATAGCTTTCTGGTCGCGCTCTGAGAAGTTCCCTGTTCTAAGGTTCAACGTGTTCGAATGGATAGCACAGTAAAGAAGTATTGAGCTGTTTAAATCAGGCACGATTTTAGCCTCTTGATATCGTTCGACAACTATTGTTGCGGCTGCGCCAATTTGGTCGATCTGAACTTTAGCCTGTGGAAACTCCTCTTTAACGGTTGGTGTTTCACGATGATCAATTACTTCAATAACTTTATCTGGTGAAACGACCTCAGGCATGCCTTTCATACTACTAGCGTCAACAAGAACGACCTCATCGAACTGTTCATCCAGTGTCAGGTTGATATCGGCTATTTTGAATCGATCTATTAAATACTGAGCCTCTATTTGTGGTTCACCATAGACAACTCCTTTTGCTTTCCTTCCTTGAATGTTAAGAAGCTTTGAATAGGCATAAATACATGCTAGTCCGTCTAGGTCTGGATTTATTTTAGCTGTTATTAGTGTTTTCGTGCTCATAACTGATGATACCACTAATTTTTGTGAACATGTATAATGGTGAAACAATGAATGAAATCACGATAAAAGGGCAGAAGTTAAAGTTTCCGGTGTATTTTCCGGATGGGACTAGGGCGGTAGTGCGAGCGATTGATTCGCAGGATATAAAAAACGCTGGAATCGAAGGAATTGTAGTGATTACATATCACCTGATGACACAACCTGGAATATCGGTTATCAAACAAGCAGGAGGTATAAAGAAGTTCATGAATTGGGATGGAATTGTAGCGAGTGATTCAGGCGGTTTCCAGATCTTTTCCATGATACACCGATGTAAAGGCTTGGGTAAGATTACGGATGAAGGCGTACGTTTTACACGCGGCAGCATGAAAGATAAAAAAGTGTTCACTCCAGAGCAATCGATACAAACTCAGTTTGATTTAGATTCCGATATTATGATCTGTTTTGACGATTTCACCCCTTACAGGGCAAATCCAGACCAGATAAAGGAAAGCGTAGATCGAACTATTCTATGGGCTAGAAGGTGCAAGGAGGAGTTTGAAAAGCAGATCCAAAGGCAAAAACTTACTGATGCTACGAGACCGATTTTACTTGGGGTTATTCAGGGTGCTGACAGCCTAAAAGAGCGTGAAAGATGCGCGAAAGAGTTACAGAAAATCGGGTTTGACGGATATGGGTTTGGAGGCTGGCCATTGGATGAGAATGGTGATTTTGACTATAAGATCGCTAAGTTCACGGCAGAACTTATGCCAGATAACGGACCAAAGTTTGCGTTAGGTGTGGGCACTCCAGAATCAATCGTTGAAGGGCAGAAAATGGACTATACGATATTTGATTGCGTGCTACCCACCCGTGATGGCCGGCATAAAAGGCTTTATAACTTTAAGAAAGACCCTTCGCAAAGCCTGGAAACTGAGTATTTGTATATTCATCGTGAGCGATATATGCGCGATTTTAACCCGATTAGCGACTACTGCGACTGTTATACCTGCAAAAACTATACTCGTGCTTATTTAAATCATCTTTTCAAGATCGAAGATACCCTAGCATATCGCCTAGCCACCATTCATAACTTAAGAACATATAGCAGGCTTATTGATGAGCTCCGAAAGCAGTAGTATGTTGTGGTATACTATTTCCAGCTTGTAACAAAGCTTTAAGTAAGTCATGCACATGAAATGGTCTGCGAATCGTGCCAGAAAAGACCTGCAACAGCCAGAGTACAATATTCATCTGGAGGTAAGAGCAAAACAGCAAATCTTTGTGAGTTTTGCCTGTCGAGGCTTCAGATGGAGCAGTCGTTTGGGGACTATTTCGGCGGTTTTGGCCCAGGCCCAATGGAGGTGGAGCCGACCGCGGATGCTGAGCGCACAAATATAAAGGATCTTTTCGCCGAAAGGGCCAAAACCACCTTGGAAGAAGCTGCAAAACTAGCGCTTGGGAAGCATCAGAAAAACGTCGATACCGAGCATTTGCTTTTAGCGCTTACGCAGGATGAAGTGATGAAGAGCGTTTTCAAAGATCTCGACATTGATACCGAAAAGCTAGCACAAGACATTGAAGAACAGTTGGACGAGGGTAAGTATGAGGGTGAGGCTGTAGACTTTTCTCCACGCGCCAAAAATGTGATTCAGTTGGCGCTTCAAGAAGCACGCGAAATGGGGCATAATTACGTGGGTACTGAACATCTTTTTCTGGCGCTGATTCAGGAGGGCGAAGGTATGGCCTCTCAGCTAATGTCAAAATACGGGATTTCACATACCAAAGCTCGCCAGGCGGTTACACGAGTGGTTGGGGAAGGTGATAAAAAGGGTACGAAGATAGCTGGGAAATCCAAAACGCCTACGCTTGATAAGTATGGGAGAGACTTAACGGATGTTGCTGCCGCAGGTAAAATAGATCCAGTAATAGGACGTTCGGACGAGATCTCACGTGTTATCCAGATACTATCCAGGAGAAAGAAGAGCAATCCTGTATTGATTGGTGAACCTGGAGTTGGTAAAACCGCAATTGTTGAAGGGTTGGCACATCGCGTATATACGGGCAACGTACCTGAGATATTGAAAAATAAACGGGTGATAGCGCTGGATCTGGGTGCTTTGATCGCAGGAAGCAAGTTTCGTGGCGAGTTCGAAGAACGAGCCAAGAAAATGATAGACGAAGTTGTCAAAACTGATCGTGAAGTGATCTTGTTTATCGATGAGCTACACACAGTCGTAGGAGCAGGTGCGCAGGAAGGCCAAATGGATCTTTCAAATATGATTAAACCGTCACTGGCGCGTGGTGAGCTTCAGGTTATAGGCGCTACAACACTTGAAGAGTACAAAAAGTATATAGAAAAAGATGCGGCACTAGAACGTAGATTTCAGCCGGTACTAGTTCAAGAACCAAATGTTACGCAAACAATTGAGATTTTAAGAGGTGTGCGTGATCGCTATGAAGCGCATCATAAGATAAAAATCACAGATGAAGCGTTAATTGCGGCGGCTGAATTGACTGATAAATACGTAAAAGATAGATTTCAGCCTGATAAGGCAATTGATGTAGTGGATGAAGCGGCTAGTAAGCTTCGAATTGAGTCAACAAGCGAACCTGAACAGTTAAGAGAAAAACAAATTGAGCTTGGTACTTTAGAAAAGGAACGTGAGGCGCTTACGCGTGCAAATCACCACAAAAAGGCGGCTGAAATTAAGCAAAAAATTGAAACAATCAAGCAGGAGATTGAGCCGCTAAACAGGCAATGGCTGAGAAAGAAAGGCACTGGTACTCCAAAGCTTACACTTGATAGCATTGCTGAGGTAGTTGCGCAAACAACTGGTATTCCAGTTACTCAGTTAAAACTGGAGGAAAAACAAAAACTGGTTCATCTTGAAGAAGATTTGCATAAACGTGTAATTGGACAGGATGAAGCAGTGGAAGCAGTTTCTGCGGCGATTAGACGTGCTAGAGTTGGCCTAAAAGATCCCAACAGGCCAATTGCCTCGTTTATTTTCCTGGGGCCAACAGGTGTGGGTAAAACTGAGCTTGCAAAAGCACTAGCAGAATATGTGTTTGGGTCGGAGAAAAATATGGTTAGGCTCGACATGAGCGAATATATGGAGCAACACTCGGTTGCCAAGCTTATTGGCTCGCCTCCTGGGTACGTAGGTTACGAAGAAGGTGGACAATTGACTGAAACTATACGTCGAAATCCCTACTCACTGGTGCTGTTGGACGAGATAGAAAAAGCGCATCCGGATGTATTTAACTCGCTACTGCAAATATTAGAAGATGGAAGGTTAACTGATGCTAAAGGGCGGACAGTAGATTTCAAAAACACTATTATAATTGCGACATCAAACATCGGTGCAGATATGATTCTTGAGCGACTGAGGGGAATAGCAAAAGAGGATAAAGCAAAAAGCACAGGTGTGGTCAGCCTTAAGGATAACTGGGAAGACGTGAAAACTTTTTTGGCTGGAGAGCTAAAAAAGGTGTTCAGACCTGAATTTTTAAACAGAATAGACGATATAATTGTATTTCATCCATTGAAAAAGGATCAACTGAAGGAGATAGTGGATATTCAGCTTGAGCGAGTGAAGGCCTTAATGGTAGCGCAAGGTATTGAGCTTACAATTTCGGATATGGTTAAAAAGAAAATACTTGATGAAGGATACGAGCCGGAGTTTGGGGCTAGACCAATACGTAGAGCAATTCAGAAAGTGATTGAAAATCCAATGTCAAAGGAGCTACTTAAGGGTATATTTAGCAAAGGCGATCGTGTAAAAGCGACTGTTAAGGAAGGTATTGTAACTTTTTCTAAAGCATGAAACAAAAAGTAAGAAAGCCAAATAAGTGGCCTCTGGCTGTAGCAATTGTGCTTTTAATATCCGTTATCATTTTTGGCTTAATCATCACAGATCTGATGCGCACAGGCATTATTCCAAAAGATTGGTATATTTTTCATGATTATTTAAGTAGGACAGGTTCCGTTAAAATATATGGATACGTGGGAGCTATTATTTATTTGATTATTGTGCCAATCATTATTCCATTAAAGCTCAAGATAGTTACGGAAAAAAGCGCATATTTAATTGGCTTTTGGTTTCTGCTATCAAATGCAATCGACTCTGCAGGTAATTTCACAGGATGGTATGCAGTTAATGCTCCTTATAGCGTTTACTGGTATGATAACTTTGCACATATAATGGGTGGCTTCATATATACATCAATTGCGTGGATAATTTGGAACAATATGATAAATAAACGCGATAGAGATATTCCATTAAGATTTAAAATTATTTTATCAATACTCACTGCAATAATGCTTGGCACTATGTATGGTATTTATGAATACTACTCAGATATTATTCGGCATACCTATATGACTGGAAGCGTTGAAGATGTAATTACTGATAACGTATATGATATTATTGGTTCATTGGTAGCGGGAGGTTTGCTGTTTGGTCATTACTTTAAAGATGGAGTATTGAAGTTGCTGAAAAAAAGTCCATATCGCTACCTTACAAATATTAACTGGGAATAGTAATGAATATGCGGTAAACTATACTGTTTCATATAGATACAACAATAAGGAAGAAATGCCAGAAAATCAAGATCAAACGCCAACAGCTTCGAAAAAGGTTGTTTATATAACAAAAACCAAAGTAAAAAGGCCAAAAAGCCTTGTAAGAACGGTCATTTCGGTGCTCTCTTTTGTAGTTCTTGTCCTTACTATACTTTTAATTACGAGTGTAATATGGCTTGGTAGTGCATGGTTACAAACTTATCGTGCTTTCACGCAGGAAACTATTGTAGCAAAAATTACTGTTAGTGAAGTTAAATACGATGATGCCGGGAATCCTTATCTAGAGCTTTGGTATATGCCTGTTGAAGGGCCAAGTGCGCTACAAGAATGGCTGAATTTTGGAGGCGACACGCCTGAACTACCATCATCCTTTGTTCTGCCAGGGGACGCGTTTAGAGTACAGACAGACTTTTTCAAGTGGTCAAATGCCGGAACTTGGCTTGGGATAAAACCGATGTTTAGAATTACTCGTATTGCGGGCGATTATGTTGATATAGATGATTATAATTCACTTTCACACGAAGCCCATGATTTGAACACTGGGTCAGATGAGACATGGAAATATCTTAAAAATAATGCCGAAGAGTATACCTGGTTCGGGACAGCATATGTATCAAGTGCCGGTCAAAATGCTACAAATGCAGAGCGCCATTTTGAGCTAATAGTTACCGAAGATAGTTTGGTTCTTCGTGCTGTTGAATAAGCTTAGATGTTTAATAAGTGCTAATAGCCATGAGAGTAATACCTGGTTGTGCAACATTAATATCAACTGGAATAAGTTTGTGAATGGTAGCGCCAGCTAAACTATCGTAGAAACTTACCTGTGGCTCAATTTGTATTATCTTTGCGTTGTCTGAAAGATTTGCGCGATCAATAATACAGCTAATTGCATCTGTGTAGTATCCAAGCTCGTCAATCAACCCATTTTCCTCTGCTTGTGCACCTGTATATATGCGACCATCAGCTAATGCACCGATTTGCGAACGACTTAGGTTACTAGCTTTTCCTCTTCTCCCTTCTGCAACAGCATCAATAAACTGATTATACCCTTCGTCTAGAATCTCACGATAAATCATTTCAGTCTCAGAGCCTTCGGTATACAGATCGCTTCCGCTTTTTAAAGTACCTTCAGAATTTGTTATCACTCTTACTTTAAAACCAATGGACTCTAAAAATGCGTTTGTGTCAATTGCCTGAATTACTACACCGATGCTACCTGTTATAGCTTCTTGCCGTGAAATGATCCAGTCTGTGCAAGAGGCAATATAGTATCCACCTGATGCACTTTCAGTCTCGATCCAAGAAACAGTGTAGACTCCTTGTTCACGAATCTCTTTTATCTTATGACAAACGGTTTCGGCTCCTGTTAAAGTACCTCCAGGGGTATTCATCCTAAAGAGAATAGCAGTTGCATTCTGATCTTCAATAGCAAAATCAATCATATTGAGAAGACTTTCTGCTGACGCTGTTGACGATGATAATATTGATTCGGCACCGTCAAAATCTTGTATTACTCCATTAATATTAATTATTGCCACAGTCTCATCACCGTCCCCAGAAAGAAGTCTAGATGTATATGTCACGTCAGAGATATCATTTGAGCCAATGTTCCTTGAAGCATAAAGTGTTATGAATGCACAAAGGCCACAAGCTATAAGAGAGATCACTCCACAACCTATTCCAGCGAAAAGCCATTTCCAGAAGCCTGCTCTTTTGTTTTCCTTGTGGTAGCTTGTTTGCTGAACAGGAGATGATGTGTATGCAGGGATTGCTGTAGGATTCATAGTGCTTTTTTCTTATTTAATAGGGAAAGTAGCTAGAAAGACAAGTGCTAAAGATACTATAGAAAGAAAAACTTGATATAGCCAAAAGCGAAATACAACTTTTGTTTCTGGCCACCCGCGATTTTCAAAATGGTAATGCAAGGGTGCTGAATCAAAAAACTTTTTTCCTGTAATTCTCCGGTAGATCCATTGAAAAAGACTAGAGCTAGCTTCAACAATATAAAGAAGGCCTAGAACAGGAATAATATACGAAACATTAAGCATCATTAAGAGAAGTGTTAGAGTTGCCCCAAATGCGAGAGAACCAGCATCTCCCATAAAAAGTCTTGCTGGGTGAACATTAAAATACAAGAAAGCGATCATTCCGCCAAACCAGAGCGCTGAAAAATGCTCTATTTCAATATTTCCTTGGATTTTGCTTATAAGCCAAATAGGAATAAGCGCAAATAACAGTATTCCACCAGCAAGACCATCAGATCCATCAGTTATGTTAAAAGCGTTTAGCATGAAGGTCATTCCGAGACCTGAAAAAAGAGTTACCAGATAGATATTGGTAATTTCAAACACGCCAGGCAGAGAAAGTTTAATTATACCTTCTCTAGCTAAAAAGTAGCTGATTACGAAAGAGGCGAAAAGTTGCAGTATAAACTTCTCGCGAACTCGCAGCTGAAGTGCTCTGCCTTTGATATTAAAGGTTTTACGGATGTCATCGATAAGGCCAATAAGCATGAACGTTGCAAAAACAGAAATTATCGCAAGAAAACCTTTAGTTTCGTAACCAAAAATGAATTTGCCGGCAGTGAAAAGTGCAATAGTAACAACAACAACAAGAAAACCAGCGCCAATAGGAATCCCTGTTTTGCTTGCTCGCAATTTTTGAAAGACAGACGTGGCCTTACCAAAAACGTCACGGTGCGTTTTGGGATTGGGATCGCGAATCTTCAGTCGGTATAAAAGGTTGATGAACGGGATATACAGAACAAGTGCTAAAAGTGCAGATCCAATCGCAAGAATTAAACTTATGAAGTTCATGATGATAAAGTTATATTATTTCTTGTTCTTTTGCAAGTAAATATAGTGCCTTTTCTACAGCATCCTGGTCAGTATAGAAATATTCTGTTGTACCAAAGCATAGGCTTTCCTCGTGACCTTTGCCTTCCGTCACTACGATGTCTCCTGGCTCAGCCAATGTGATAGCGAACTCGACAGCATCGAGCCTTCCTTGTGCGCGCGCTTCGTCAAATGAAAATACCGCTTTTTGCGGAAGGTTGGTATCGATATTAAAAGCTTTGTACTCAGAAGTATTCTTAAACCTAGAAACAAGCGTGCCGCCGGATGATTTGGCTCCTTTTATGATGGCTGAGTTAATTTCAGATAACGATTCGGTCCGCGGGTCTTCGGCTGTGATTATAGTAATATCTGAGAGTTTACCTGAAACCTGGCCCATTGTGAATCTTTTCTCACGATCCCGAAGACCCGCGGACCCGAATACGGTAATCAATCTACAACTTCCCACGAGTAACTTTCGAAGCGTTTGTAGTGACTTTTCAAGGGAATCTGCATTGTGTGCGAAATCTACGATAACCATAAATGGCGAAGTTGTCATTATTTGCATTCTCCCAGGTAGTCCCTCAAATGTCTTTAGCGATTGGAGGCTTTTATCAAGGGGGAGACCCATAACTTCCGATAGCTTAATTGCGGCAATTGCATTATCAGCGTTATACTCGCCAATAATTGGCATATGTACCGACCTCCCTTTATATTTGAACACTAATCCACTAGAAGTTACTGTAATCTGTTTTTCGTGGTCGCGTTCATATAAATGGATTTTTACGTCCGGACGTTTTTGTTCCGCGTAAGCAGTTAAAAAACCTGTACCACGACTATCCTGTGTGTTTAGAATTAATGCACCACTAGGGACAAGAGCGTTGATAAGTCTAGCTTTGGCGCGCGCATAGTTCTCCCAGGTTTTATGCCAATCCAGATGATCGCTGGTGATGTTTGTGAACACAGCATAATCAAACTTCAGAGTTCCAAGTCGGCCTTGTTCGAGTGCATGAGACGAGCATTCAAGAACAACACAATCAGCCCCATCGTTTTTAAGAGCAGCTAGGTACTTTGGAATGTCGAAAGGGTCAGGAGTTGTGACGTGTAAACCGGTGGCTATGCTTCGTTTCTTTGTCTTGGCGCCAACAGTAGAGATAATGCCAACATTAACGCCCTGGTCTTTTAAAATATTGTAGATTAATTCGCACGTGGTGGACTTACCAGAAGTCCCTGTTACGCCAACTAGCTTTAGTGACCTTTGTGGGTTTCCATGGAAAAGTGCCGATAACTCAAACGCTGCAATATGAAAGCTTCGCTTAAGCGACTCAGGAAACAACCTTTTTATTCTGGTTTTAATACTCACGCTTTTACTGTTGGCTTAACAATTAATGGGACCATCTTATATAGATCGCCGGCACTTGCTAGAATGACAAGTGTTTTCTCGTTTGTTTCTTGCTTTTTCAGGAAACTCGCAGTAGCCTCAAAACCGTCCATAAATCTTACATCAATCTTTGGATTTTTCTCCTTTAGAAGTTCTGAAAACTGCTCAGCTGATATAAGCTTCTTTACCTCCTCACTTTCTCTTCTATGTGTGAAGATATTTGGCACTATTACTGCGTTAGCGTTTTTTATAGCATTTGCAAATTCCAAGCGGAAGGTGTGCGCGCGCTCATGTGTGTGTGGTTGAAGCACCAAAATAATTTTATGGTTAGGGTACGCTTCGCGAGCCCCGTCCAGCATTGCTCGTACTTTCTCAGGATTGTGTGCGTAGTCTAAGAAAACTTCCGCGCCTGATGTCATTTCCCCCACGTGTTGAAATCGAACTGCTACTCCAGGGAAGGTTTTGACCTTTTTCAGAAGCTGGTCTCGTTTTAGCCCAACCTCTTCACATTCGCAAGCCAATACTGCCCGAATAAGATTTTCTTGGTTAAACTTGCCGATTAAAGGTGACTCTATAGGCAGTAGATCCTGTCGGGAATCGGCTACGTTAATGACCTTAAGCTCTGGCTTGCTCTTCTGAACTCGCTCAAGCACCATTTTTTCATTATTGCTTTCTAGGTCAGCAACAATCGTCGCCTTGGTATTTAGAAGAAAGTTTTCGAACGCCAGGTTGTATTGTTCTTGTGTCGGAAAGAAGTCAGTATGGTCTAGCCCAATATGCGTAACAACTGAAATCAATGGGCTAGAAGCCCTACCAAGGAACTGGTTTTTATATTCACAGGCTTCCACCACAAACCATTGGCTATTTGGATTTACATTCCAGTTCTTAATGACCTCAGGAACATTTAAGATGCCTTGATCAAGTATATAGTTGGGGACTTCGCCTAGTTCTCCCATAACCCAAGCAACTAGTGCGGTGGTAGTTGTTTTGCCGTGAGTGCCTATAATGGCGATCGTCTTAAGCTCACGTGTAACCACTCCAGTGCACATACTGTTTGTAATAGCGGGAATACCTAGATTTTCAGTTTTCTTGCACTCAGGATTATCTGGAATAGGCCCGTTGGGGTAGATAACTAGATCGATATCATTGGTAATAAACTTTTCGTTATGACCACCAGGGAAAAGAATACCTTCATCGATCCAGGCGTTGGCAGATGGATGATCCTGGTCTATCTCCGAGGCAGTTACATTTTTGCCAAGTGATATCAGCTTCCGTGCGCAGAAGCTTGAAAAAGGCGTGTTTATTCCTATCATGTGGATTCGAGCTATCTTTTCTAGATCGAGTTTTTTTGCTTCTTCGTATGTAAGCATTTTATGTATGGTATTTTTATTTGTAGTTTGCAATTACTTCATCGAACTTTTTACCGCGCTCTGTTTGGTTAACAAACAGTTCAAAGCTCTTACAGCCAGGTGAGAAAAGGATTAGGTCGTTAGGTTCGGCGGTTTCGAAAGCTTTCGAAACCGCCGCTTCAATAGAAGGCAAATCAGACGTTATCGATTGTTTCGCGCCTTCAGTGTTGAGTGCTTGAAGCAGTTTCTCAGAACCAGATCCGGAAATCAAAATAACTGCTTTGATCGATGATCTTTTTATAGCTTTTGCAAGTGGAACAAAGTCTAGCTCTACATCAGTACCACCTGCAATTAAAACGATTCTGCTAGCTGAAAAGCGCTTGATTGCTTCGATTGATCCGCTAGGACTGTTTGCACAAGTATCGTTCACCACATGTACATCACGATACTTTCCAAGGTAAAGTTGTCGGCCATAAAGCCCTTCATAATTGATTATTGCGTTTTCAATGTCTTTAACTTCTACCTTTTGCGTACGTGCCAACGCTACTGCAACAAGGATATTCTGCTGATTATGATCTCCAGATAATGGGTGAAATTCATCTTCGATCACTCCGGCAAGAGGAAAAAGAGGTTTGTCAAATTCGTGAACAATGTTATCCTTAACATAATAGTCTGAGCCGCTCTTGTCAGTGCCAAATGTAATCACCTCTCCTTTAACTAGCTTTCTAAGCTCTGGTGTATATTCATTATCGGAGTTCAATACGGCCAGACCATCAGAGCCCTGAAATCGGAAGATCGTACTTTTAACATTTACGTACTCGTCCATTGTCTTGTGCCGATCTAAGTGGTCGACTGAAATGTTAGTAATAGCGGCAATCTCAGGGCTTTGCTCTCGTTCGCGCATATATTCCAACATTAGATTAGAAATCTCTAGAACGGCTAGTATATTTGGATCTGTATTTTCGAGTAAAGGCATAACCGAGACGCCGATGCTGCCGGCAAGCACAGTATTCGGTCGATTTTGGCGGAGGATTTGAAAGACAAGGTTAGTAGTAGTGGATTTACCTCGAGTGCCAGTAATCCCAATTACTTTGCAAATTTTGTGCTCAAAAAAATACGACATCTCGGTGTATACTGGAATTCCTTTTGTCCTCGCAAGCTGTATGAACCTGTTGGCAGGTGGTACTCGTGGATTAGCAAAAACCATCTTGGCGTTTTCAAAGTCCGATTCACGGTGCTGCCCAAGCAAAAATTTGATATTAGGATATTTTTTTAATGTATCAACCGATGGTTTCAACTCTTTTTCAGATAGTAGGTCGGTCACGAGGACGCTATCGCCCTTTTTCGCGAAGTACTCAGCTACACCTTCACCGCCGTGGTATAGACCTAGCCCCATAACCACGACTTTTTGCTTATCTGGCGTCATGTACATTGCTTTTAAGAAGTATAGCTAGGTCTTTTGGTATATTTGTATCGCTACCGTATGAAGTTAGAACCTCTTTTGTGATTTTCTCGAGCGTATTAGCAAAGGATGGGTTATCATTTACTCTCTCCTCAAACTTTTTTAGCAGTACTGGAGTAACTTGTTCTTTTTTTGCTTTCTGTAGGCAAAGGTTAAACGCGATCATGCTCTCTTTTGAGGTACCTACACAATCAAATGGTTTTATCTCCTTACCGATTAACCCATCCATCAACTGAACCAAGGAGTCATCCGCAAACAAGTCGTGACCAAATAGTTCGATTATCTTTTTTCGTTCAATAAACGGGTAGAGTAGGGAGTATGCAAACAGGCACTTAGCACACTTTCCGCACCAGGGTTTAAGATTGGGTTTGTCAATATTTGACTGTTTTTGGGGAACGTTACAACTTGAGAAAACGCTAAAATAGTTCTCATATTTAGAAAAAAGCTTCATGACTTGTAGTTCGTATAGTGGTCGTAGCAGACTATAGTAGGTAACTTTTGAAAAGAGCCGACTTTCCATATAGTCTCGAAACATGTTTTCGAAATCAAGTGTTTTTGCCCATTGATGATTTATTTTCTGACCAAGGTAGACCGTGTTTTCTTCTTCTGCACTGCGCTCGTTTGAAAATGCGATTTCATCGTAGTCCAAGAGCTCAGCAACCAGTAGCGATAAAAACGAGGTGTAAGTGGTATATGGTACGTGACCTTTAAGAAAACTCTGTTCTTGAAGCAACTTCAGTTGCGAGTCTAGTTTTCTGGTAGCAATAATTATAGGTGTTTTAGATGATTTTTCTTGTATTTTTTTGAGCATTTTGCGCGTTACCATGTTTGGATCTAGTCGAAATAGCCCAACTGTTCGTTTGTCTTTTATTTGTTCGTAAGTGACAATCGAATCTTTGCCTCCGCCGATAGGCACAAGTGTTTTAATTGACTTATCAGATATTTTTCGTAAAACAGGTTTTGACTGTTTGCCTTTTACCCCGTTAACAAGGCACGTCAGGTTGACAAAGTCAGGTTGTGTGAAATTGATCTTGTTCTGGAAAAAGTACTCGCTCATACCCTTTAGAAGAACTGTCTTCCACCATGTTAGTTGATCTGTGGATAGATAGCCGGCAGCTATTTTGTATTCCGAAGATGCCGTAAGCTTCCAATAGTTTAGACCCTCAATAACTCCGAGGTTTAGGATTATGTCCTGAATGGATGATCGTGAAAGCACGTTGTTTAGCTTGTTTTCAGATAAAGGCAGCTGTATATAAAGGAGTGTATTGAAATGGAACAAATCACCGATAGAGTAGAAAAACTCAACTCTAAGTCCATCCGGAACAGTCATAGTATCGTATCTATCAAAGCTAAACCATCGATGTTTTTCTCTGATTTCGCTTGGATTCAAGTTATCGATATCGTTAACTAGACCGGCTTTTTGGGCCGCTTGGCAGGATCGATCAGGAATGGTGAAAGGTCTCTTCTGCCTATAATAGCACTGTATATCAATCCGCCTCGGCTTGCAATGGTAGCATGAGCATTTACTTGTACGCCAGAGAGCGAGAAGCTGATGTTTAAGACAGGACGAATTTCCATAGATCGACCTACAGCACTTTTGGAAAGGGACAACCCGAGAATATCCTTATGTTTTGCTGCCTTACGAGTGTAGGATTTTAGAGCAACTTTGGCTTCCTCATAGGCATCGAAGCGGGCTGGTAGTTTTAACGACTCAAAGTGTTGATACGCATCCTTGAAACCCATGTCATAAGCCAACTCTTTATCAATCGAGGTGAGAAAGGCTCCTGTATCAATTTTTACTTTAACGATTTTCGCTTTTTTACCACTCCTCCCGTAGAAGGAGGCATATTCAAACGGGCCAATAACCTGTCTACCTGAGATCTCCTCGATATTTTCCTCAACTTCTCCTCCAAATAGATCTCTAGCTAAACGCACACCTTGCTCAACTGTTTTTACTTTGATACCTTGAACCCTTTTCAACCTACCCTTGAGGCCATCTAGATTTGCTATCTGGATAGCCAGTCCAGGACGTGCATTGAATTCAAAAACCATAGGCCCTTGATCACGGTCAAGTGCAATGTCAATTGCTAAGAAGCCTAGTTTAGATACAATTTGAGCGCGCACTGTCATTTCAAGCATTGTTTTCCAAAATGGAATACGAATGCCTGAAAGCGGCATGTTGGTATCAGGATGAACGTCAATAAGTTGATTGTATTGAATTGCTTTAGTTGTAACACCAGAACCCATGTCAATACCTACGCCTACTCCACCAGTGTGCAGATTTGCAGTACCGCTGCTTGCTTTGGTTGGCAAACGAAGTTCAGCCATGATTGGCACTTTGTTGTAGCAAATAATCCGAACATCAGGAATACCACGGAAAGCATAAGGTTTAAATATTGGGTGTAGCTCTACTCGTTCTTCAATAATGGCATAATCCTGTGTGTTTTTTAACGAATATGTTCCATCAATAATATTTGCAATATGTGTCTGTAGTGCTTCTACCGAAACTTGACTTCTGTCGGCCTTTACCCAGTTAAGCGTTTTTTTGTTTCGCCCAAAAACAACAACAATACCAGCGCCACCAAAACCTTTTCTTGGTTTAACCACGAATGAATTAGGTAGTTTGCTCCAGTTGTAGTTATTTAGTTCATTTCTATTTCGTATCACCGCATATACTTCTGGCGATTGAATATTTGCTAGCCTGGCAACACGTTTCATCAATAGCTTATCATCAGCAATCAATCTTGCCTTTTTGTTATTGTTCGGTCGAAGGTACTTGAGATTTCGCTCATTTATTCCCAGGATATTTTTTGAATGCGTAAGCCACTCTAACATTGCATTAAAAGTTACTTGCTATTTTCTGCTTCTTTTTCTGCTTCAGCCTTGCTTACATCTCTAAACTTAAACATCTCTATAAGTCTAAGGCCAGTCCATCGTCCGATAAGAATAACCAAAAGGATTGCTACAAAAATAATTATTGGCCAATCAAGAATAAACTCCTGATAGGTTTTTGAGTTTAGCAAAAAATATCCAATTATCGCTAGAAGGATTGTTTCAATATATAGTATCGTAGCAGAGCGAGGGCCTTGTTTAAGAAGAACATCAACAAACTCTTCGCCCATAGCGATCAATAATAGTACTGGAAATATTGGAACTAGCGATGCAGACTCAATTCCTAGTTTACGAGCGATAAATAAACCTCCAAGCATTGCTAATCCAGAAAATGTAATCAGTAAAGCCATTCGGCTTGAATACTGGAGTCTGGATTTACGCATCAACCAGCGGACTAAAAGCGATACTCCGATTACAATAGCTGTTGCGGGAAGTGCATATTTTGCCCCAAGTGCTACGAAAGAATAGGTTACAATAATAGGTATAAATATTCGAAAACCCTTTACTCCTACAACGTTTCTAGAAATAGTAGCCAAGGTAGCAACTATTGGAAGAGAAAGAATAAATAGTAGCGTTTCCCTTGGAATTCCTGATGAAATAATATAGTCAGATACAATATAGAGGTTTGTCATAATAGGAACATTATATCAGCGTCTTTCATATTTAGGAATAGGACATAAATGACCTACTTTGAGGCATTTGTCAGATAATCGACTACGTGTTGACGAAGAATACGTATTCTCGTTTGTTCTGGTTTTTCCTTATCCTTTTGCTCTGATTTAATCTCTTCATCAGAAACCTCAATTCCGGCTGACTTAGAAACGCCGGTAATGATTAAAAGCTGTTTAATACCGTTTTGTGCCTGTGCTTTCCATGTCTCTCGAAGTTTTTCTATTGATAACCCTTGTGACCTGAGGAATTCGACAGGACTTGCACCTGAAAGTCTGGCTGTGGCATAGAATTCCTCTTCACGATTAACCATCTCTGCCTCAACTAAATCTAATGGCGCTTCTATATCTAGTGATTCAGCCACCTTATCAAAAAGGTTGTGTTCAAAAAGTGAGTTTGAGTATTGCTCTTTACGCGCAACGAGAAGTTCTCGAACTTTGCTCTCTAGACCAGTAACAGTTTTAGCAGATGGGTCGATTTTTACAGCCCAAGCATCTGTAAGCTTGCTTTTATCAAATTTAGTAGCCGCAGTGTCTTTTTTTACGTTATCTACTTCCGATATTGGTTTTCCATCAGGCCCAAGCAGCGTTGTTTTGTCCGCGGGCGTACCTTTTGATAGTTCAGCACTTACTTGTTTAGAATCCTCTGTCCACATTTCTTCTATTACTTTGTCTACTTCGGTTTGCTCAACTTTGATATCTTTTGGTTTTTCTATGCTGATTTTCTTAATTTCCTTAAGGTCTATATCTGGCGCAGAGAGAAATTCAAAATCAAAGCTAAATGACTTACCTAGTTCATATTGAGGAATATTTTTAACGTTTAACGGCGAAAGAACAGGTTCCTTTTTTTCTTTTATTATTGCTGACGCGACATCGAATGATACGACCTTAATTACTTGGAGTGTAGCTTGACTTCCTAGGCGGTCCTCTAATACAGATATTGGCACTTGTCCTTTACGAAAACCTTTAACTTCGATTTCAGCACCAAGTTTTTCAATTTCAGCACTACGTTTTTTCGCGAAATACTGTGCATCAACTTTAACGCTTACCTTATAAAGACCTCTTTTCTCCTTTGATATACTGTATTTATAGTTATCTTCCATTAAAAAATCAGATTAAATATACGGCAACAGAATGATACCATAGTTTATAATGTTATTCTACGACTTGAAGTACTATCTATTTTCGTGCAAACTTATAATACAGTTATCTAAAAAATTAAAAACCAATGTGTGGATGCAAAAACTTATTTCACTTTTTGCCAACAGGCAATAAGGAACTAAGTATTATTAATGTTTTAGTAGAAATACCTAAAGGGTCAAAAATAAAATATGAGTTTGATAAAGAACTAGGAGTAATAAAAGTAGATCGATATCTTTTCCAAGACACACCATTTTTTTACGATTATGGTTTAATTCCCCAGTCATGGATGGCTGGAGATGATGATCCGCTAGACGCGATTGTACTAACAAATGAGGCCGGATATCCAGGAACGTTAGTTGAAACACGAGTTATTGGGTTAATATCAATTGATGATTCAGGAGAACAAGACGACAAAGTTCTTTGTGTTCCAGCCAAAGATCCGCGATGGGATAATGTTAAAGAAGTGGAGGACTTAAATTCACATATGAAAAAGGAGCTAGTGTTCTTTCTTGAACACTATGCAGCTCTACAGCCAGGGAAGACCGTAAAAGTTGTAGGCTGGAAAACTGCGAGTGAAGCTATTATAAGTATAAAAATAGCAAAGGAAGAGTACAAAAATAAGTTTCCAAATGACAAGTAGTAACATAAAAAGGAGCGCTTTGGAAGGAAAAGGGTTTCTTTTCCTTGCAGGGATTTTATTCTTGATCGCAATAGGTATTGTTGTAGGCCGTTTTTTGTTTCCTACAGTAACTATCGATTATTACACGTTAGGACTTAGTGCAAAAGAGGAAAAACGTTACGGTGAAGCATATTATTATCTAACAAAAGCTATTGAAACAGAGCCCTCGTTCACAGAAGCATATATTGAATTAAGTGAAATATTAGTATTAAAAGGTAGAAAAGAAGAAGCTGTTTCATTGTTAACTACTGGAGTAAATTTTGCTGAGTCTCCTTCTATAATCAGAGACAGTTTAATTCCTCTTTTGTTTGAAGCAAAAGCATATGAAGATCAAGAGCAAAATCTTCTAGCGCTTTTAGCAAACGATTCTTTATCAGACAATAACGCAGAATATACTTATCTTTTAGGGGTGTCGTATTTACGTGAAATGAAGCTCGATGAAGCGCAAGCGAGTTTTAAACAGGTAATCGATCACTATCAAGGAACACCTTCGTACTATAAGGCTGGGCTTGAACTTACGCTTTTTTCAATAGAAGATAAAGCAACTAGAAATGCTATGTTAGTTATTGCAAAAGATGCGGCGTCTCCGGTGATCGGAGACGCCGCAGAAATAGAAGATAAACTAGCAAAAGCTGCTCAAGCAGATGAAAAAAACGATGAAGGGCAAAAATGGGGTTGGTTTGGTGTGTTGATGCTAGAGCAAGATCGCTGTGAGTTATCTGAAGAGTATTTTTTAAAAGGTATAGAAGAAGGTGACCGATTCGGAATTCACGCTGGAATACATGGTTACTATGGAGAGTGTTTATATCGAATAAAACGATATTCTGAAGCTATTTCACAGTCGGAGATTGCACTTTCGGCCGATCCTTTACTTATTTCTTCTTGGGAGACTAAAGCTAAGGCTTGTGTTGCAAACAATGATTCTAACTGCATTGACGCTTCATACAGTAAACTAATTACGGTTGATTCAGCAAATACAGCATATTATATTGAATATGCATCAGCTCTATTAAAATCCGAGAAAACTGTAGAAGCATTGGAAATATATGAAAAAGCTTTTCTAGTAGCAGATGATTCACAAAAAAGATTATTTGCTGAAAATGTTCTATATCTAATGTTTTCTTTAGAAAATAGTTATGAAAATGCCCAAATATACATTTCAGCACTTGATACCACTTCTTCTGAATATTACGACTATACTGGGTGGATGATGTATCTAAACAGTGGCCCAGGTAAAGAGAACATTGAACAATCGTTAATTATCGATGCTTATAACGCTAGTGCTAATTACCATTATGCAGAGCTTTTGTTTGATGAGGGACAGCGGAATGCTGCGCTCGAATACGCCTACAGGTCGATCGATTACGATATTTACGGTAGTGTATCTACAAAAGCAAATAATATAATAAAGAAGATTGAGAATAAGACATAAGAGTTTACGCTTCCTTGAATAATGCTCTTCTATAGTTTTGCGTTTTTTTATCGAACACGAAAACCCTCTTACATCGACACCTTACACGTTCTGTTACTTTCGAAACAGACTGACGTGTTTTTTCGCTAGAAAGCAGTCGCCCACAACCTGGACAAATCCCTTTACTCAAAAGAATATTTTGTACCGGGGCGATCAGTTTTTTAAACATAATAAACTAGTTAAATTAGATGATTTATTGTATTGATTATTTATATGGCTGTCAATTGTAGCTAAACTATAGTAAAATTCATTTTGCTTATACATTAAATATTTTATTATGTCGAAGACAACTAGAAAACTACAAAGAAAAGACATTCTTAACACTGATGAAATAGATTTAAACCCATTTATTAAGCGAGTATTAACACGCAAATGGATTATTCTTTTTGTTACCATTATTTCAGGTATTATTGGATATTTTGCAAGTATGTTATTGCCTCTACAATATCAAGTCACAGGATCGTTACGTTTTAAAGGATACAGAAGAATTGAAGGAACAGATAGCACTTATGTTCAGCTTCCAATTATAATGCCATCAAGCACTTCAAGCCTAGTAGATCAAATTGATAGCTTAAATAAAGATGAACTCGATGATGTTAGCTCACTTTCTATCATAGGTAGTGATTTTCCCCAGCAACTGAGTTTTGTTATCGAGGAAGGTGCTGATATTAACGCTGTTTCTAATACTATAATAAATGGACTAAATAATAATCGAATAGTGCAAAGCGAGCTGGAAAGCCAGCGCACATTTTTAAGCGATAGGCTAGAATCTACCAATTCAGCAATATCTGATGTGGATAATCAAATATCAAGCGCACGACAAGTCGGGTTTAATTGTTCTGCTGAAAGTGCCGCTCTTGGTAGCGCTTACGCAGATCTAGCTGCGCTCAAAGAAGATCTAGAATCTACAAAAGTAGCTTTACAGATGGAGTTAAACAGTTTAGTTGGCTACGAGTATGTTACAGAGCCATACATAACAAATAACGGAAAGCCTATTTCTCCTAAACTTTTGCAAAATGCAGCAATCGCAGCTTTTACATCAAGTATTTTAGCGTTTATGCTTAGTGCTATTGTGAAAACAAAGGATGAACGTAAACAGTAGGGTTTAGTCTTTCAGAAGCCATTCTATCAATCCTGCCATTAGCGCTAGAAGTAGGGATCCGATAACTATTGTTACCAGTAAGCTTGTATGCCATGCTGGTATAACAAAAACTGGTGTTTTAAGTCCAATAAACTCACCGGCAGTGATTTCATAACCTGGCACTATTAGCGAAACAACATAAAATAGAACAATATTTAATACAATATTAAATAGACCAAGAGTAAGAAAGTTAAATGGTAAAGTAAGGAAGGTAAGAATAGGTTTAACACCCCAGTTTATCAATGAGACTACAAAAGCAAGAATTAGGTATGCGAGGAAACCACCAGTAATTTGAACCCCTGTCAACAATAATGTAACGACCCAAATTGCAACTAAATTTGAGATTACATAAATCCCGAGCTTTTTCATAATAGCAATGTTATATTTTTAAATGATACAATCAATAGTATGGAGTACGATTACAAAAATATCAAGGTTGAGGTATTACCAGGAAACACAGTTCTTATTACGGAACCAGTTGTAATCGCGATCGACCCAGAGCCTGAAGATAAATCATATATAAAAAAGCAAAGAGTTTCGCTAGTCCTAATTTCCCATGATCACAAAAACCATTTAAATGAGCTTGCCTTCTTTGACGATTCTGTCGAAAAGTATCTAATAGGCGGTAATAGTCCAGAGCAAACCTCAAGAATAACACCTGGAATGGTATACATTACCCAAAATATTCGTGTTCGGATATTACCAGCATATAATGTTAATAAGCAGAGGAAATCCAACCAGCTGTTTCATTCGAGAAATGATAATGGTGTGGGTTTTCTTTTATTAGTAAATGGAAAAAAGGTGTACTATACTGGACATACAGAAAAAATCCCTGAAATGGCAAAAATCGAGGATCTTGATATATTAATTGCTCCAGTCTCTAATAAAATGCTACTTACTCCAGCTGAAGTCAATAGTATTGCATATGCTTTAGACTCAGATTTAGTTATTCCTATATATCCTAAAAACACAAAGATACGTATGCATATGATGAAGGAAATGGTTGCTGTATGTGATAGAATAGGAAAGTGAAAAATACTCAGATTTCAAAAAACTCGGCATATATGGATTTTGCTTCTACAACACCTGTTGATCCTGAAGTACTAGCGGAAATGCTTCCATACTTTTTAAACTATTATGGAAATCCTTCATCGCTTCACCAGATAGGAAGAAAAGCAAAGGAAGCTGTTTCAAATGCGCGAAAAACAGTTTCATCCATATTAAATTGCACCGAAAACGAAATAGTATTTACTTCTGGTGGTACAGAAAGCGATAATATTGCGATTTTGGGTCATGCTTTGTATCTTTCCAAACAAAGGAGTACCGGCATATTCGCATGTTCAGAAATTGAACACCATGCGATTATAAATAGCATTTACGCTACAAAACAATATGGATTTGAACCTTTTCTCCTACCAGTAAATAGAAAAGGTATCGTTAATCTTAAAGCACTTGAGAACCTTATCTTAAGCAAAAAGGTTTGTCTAGTTTCAATAATGTATGCAAATAATGAAATTGGAACTATTCAACCTATAAACAAAATAGCAAAACTCTGCAGAAAGAATAGTGTAGTTTTCCATACTGACGCTTGTCAGGCAAGTCCGTATCTTTCACTTGATGTAAAAAAGCTTGGAATAGATATGATGAGTTTAAATGGAAGTAAAATGTATGGACCAAAAGGAGTCGGATTAGTATACATTAAAAAAGCAACCAGCATTAGTCAAGTTGTATATGGTGGAGGGCAGGAAAAGGGTATTCGCAGTGGAACTGAAAATGTGCCAGGGGTTGTTGGCCTTGCAAAAGCACTTTCGCTTGCGCAGTCAAATATAAGTATAGAATGCGAAAAAGAAACTAAATTGCGAGATAAGTTAATAACTAATCTACTCGATATTCCAAAAGTGGTTTTGAACGGTAGTAAAGAGGAAAGGCTTCCAAATAATGTAAATCTTTCTTTTCTTGGAGTAGAAGGTGAAGCTATGTTGCTTGAGCTAGATAAGTGTGGCATATGCGTATCTACAGGTTCAGCTTGTTCATCAAATTCACTTGAGCCTTCGCATGTCATACTGGCTATTCACAAAGATGATTCAAATCCTCATTCTTATGCACATTCAAGCATTCGGTTTACAATCGGTAAATATACAACAGAAGAAGAGATAGAGTATACTATTTTGAGAGTTAGAGAAATTCTTACAAGGTTAAGATCAATATCGAGCACATGGTAAACTGGCTATACTCTGAAAAAGTAAGGAAACATTTTTTTAATCCAGTAAATGTCCAGCTTAATACCCCTGAACCCCATGAATTCAATGCTACTGCCACAATAGGGAGCATAGTGTGTGGAGATATGATGCAAGTTTGGTTAAGAATCGATAAGGTAAGCGAAATTATAGAAAAAATGACTTGGAAAACGTTTGGTTGTGCAACTGCGATAGCTTCTACCTCAGTTCTTTCCGAGATGGTTGCAGGAAAGACTCTGGAACAAGCACGGGAAATAAAGGCTGAAGATATTGTAAAATCACTGGAAGGCCTTCCTCAAAACAAAATACATTGTTCAGTCATGGGAGACAAAGCACTACGAATGGCTATAAACAACTATTACAGAAGTACTTGTCAGACTGAAATGATTAGACAGGAGACCGGTAAGGTAATTGACACTCGATTGATTGTAACTGATGAAGAAGTCAAAGATCTAATAAGGCAAGGAACTGATACGTTACAAGGTATTCAAGAGCATTTAAAAGTAGGCGTAGGTGACAAAGCACTAATTAAGGAAATTGAGAAAATATTAGAAGATGAAAGGCAAGGTCAAAAAAGTTGAACGAATAACTAAAGATGTTATACATTGTGTTGTTGGAGATATAAAAACAACAAGGATTGAGCCTGGGCAGTTTGTTTTAGTGGATGTTTTAGAAAATCAAAAGCGTGCATATGGAGTTGCCAATGCACCAAAGAATGGGTATATCGACAGTATCGAACTATTTATTGATACTACGCCAGGCGGCCCTGGATCACGATATTTCAGTTCAATAAAAAAGAATGATTCATTTGTTTATAAAGGTCCTTATGGTGACTTTAAAATATCGGAAAAATTAGCAAAAACGCATCCGAATATAGTTTTTCTTGCGACAGGAACAGGAATTGCACCAGTAAAAGCTATGATAGAATCGCTTACTATTGGCGATTTTTCTGTAAAAAACACAAAACGTGACATTCGATTATATTTTGGGCTTCGTTATCCACATGATATATATTTACTCGATTATTTCGAGGAGTTGGCAAGTAACATATCGTATTTTAGCTTTATCTTGAGTCTTTCCCGACCAACGTTATCGTGGCATGGGCCATCTGGATATATTACAGAACATCTGTTACAAAGTAATATCAATCTCAATGAATATGATTATTATATTTGTGGAGCAAGAAATACAACTCAAAATATTATTGAGCTTCTAAAAGGCCATGGCATTAGCAAAGAAAGGATTAATTTCGAACATTATTAAGTTACTACTAATAACTCTATGTGTTTTCTCTGCATCTTTATTAACATCGAACGTTTTTGCTGCTGATTTCTATACCGAATCAGATTATACTGTGTCTTATACTTTATCTGACTCGCTTGTACATGTAACCTACCAGATAGTTGAAACAAACACTTCTGATAGTCACCGAATCTTATCAAGGAGTATTAACTATCCAGCAGATGTTAGCAATCTTTCTGCATCAAAATCTGGGTCTACTCTTAACACTACTGTAACATACGATGGAAGTTATAGCACAATAACAGTAAATTTCAATAGGCTTCTTTTTGGGTCTGGCTCAACAATAAACTGGACACTGTCATTTGACATAACAGGCGGTGTCGAAATATCTGGATTACTTCGTTATTTTTATGTAACTGGCTTTGAACCAGATGAACAAACACGGAGCTATACTGTAAACGTCGAGGTTCCTGATTCATATGGTCAATTGAACTTTATTTCTTCAAGAGATTATACTTCAAGCGACCATACTGGGTACACTAGATATACTTTTGAATCAGAAGAACATGGCCTTTCACCAGCTAGCATGATCTTTGGTGAGTTTCAAGCATATGATTTCTCATATAGCTATTTTGTTGATCCAACAGCCTCGCTTGAGTTTGAGATCCCTAGCGATCGGTATAATCAGAGAATATTGTTCGACAATGTGGAGCCTCCACCGGCTTCTACGACAAGAGACACTGATGGAAACTATATTGTGAAATATACCCCTGATACGCTTGCAGGCTCAAACAAAATAAGAATAAGTGGTATTTCGCTAGTTTATCAAAGCAATAGCGAGAAACTAAAGGTTTTAATGGATGATCAATCTATAAATCTTTCTGACTATTTAAAAACAGATGAGTTTTGGGAATCAGATAATCCAGTTATCCAGGGAAAAGCAACACAACTTACTAGTACTTTAACTACTAACACTTCAAAAGCTGAAGCAATTTACACTTTTGTTATTGACACATTAGTTTATGACAAAAACGTTAATCTGAATACACATGAACGCAAAGGGGCTGCTGTTTCAATAGTATCACCAGAGGGAAGTGTTTGTCAGGAATATACAGATCTATTTATTGCTCTCGCGCGGGCATCAGGAGTACCTGCCCGTGAAGTTGCAGGCTATGCTGAAGATGTTCGTTCAAATTCATCTTCTTTGACACTTCACTCATGGGTAGAGTTCTGGGATGAAGAAAATGGTTGGACAATGGCAGATCCAACTTGGGGAGATAGCTCTGGTGGAGACTATTTTGGTAAAGTAGGTTCTGATCATTTTGTTATGCTTACGCGAGGTACAAACTCGATTGAGCCTGCTATTGTCGCTTCTTTTACGAGAACACCTTCTAGTGAAACAGGTATTTCGATTGAAGCCGCTAGTGTTGCGCCGACGATAACCGTCGGCGCAACAGCTAAAGCAGAACAGCAAAATAACCTTCCAAGTGTCCAGTTTACCCTTACAAATACTGGTAACGTTGCACTTGTTCTAGAAAAGGCCGAAGCAATAGTTAGCAATAGTACTTTTTCAACTGATAGTAGCGAGACTGCAAACACATATGTTGCACTACCAGGGTCAACCATTCAAGGTAATATAGGAATACTGTC